>JAEEGL014220903.1_pt1 | contig 16427 bp, 13 predicted proteins | sample 9134231 | NCBI WGS metagenome assembly JAEEGL01 (sample SAMN16246548, study PRJNA631951) | gut metagenome | biome: gut microbiome; feature: rumen; material: fiber-attached | host: Bos | place: Iran: Karaj | collected 2018-10
ACGTACACCGGCGACGTGACGGGAGGGGCGCGACTTGTTGCGCCGGCACCGGGAGGGTGGCGCTCGTGCGCGACCGCCGGCCTCGCCACGATCACGGTGTCGTCCGCGGGCAAGATCAGCGGCAAGTTCACGGAGCTGGGCACGAACTGGGCGCTGAGCGCGACGTGCTACACGGAGCGGACGCGCGGGAGCGCGTCCCTCCCGGGAGGGTCGCCGTCCTCGGCGACCGACGCCTTCACCTGCTCGAACGTGGTGGCGAAGTACACGTACAAGGCGACGGAGAAGGACAAGAAGGGCAAGAAGAAGACGGTCACGAAGACGCTCACGCGCAAGTTCTCGCTCACGGTCTCGCCTGTCCCAGTCGTCCCAAATGTCGCAGATGTCCCAATTCGCGGCGTGGCGGCGATGGTGGAAACGACCCGCTCGGCGAGCGGGCCCTACCAGGCGACCGAAATCGATGCCTGGCAGAACCTGTGGGGTCGCGCTGACTACAAGGCGCTCGGCAAGAAGCTCTTCTACACGAGCAAGAAGAAGCCGTACAAGGTGTTCACACGCGAGGTATATACCAATGAGACGGGTATGTGCTATTTCAAGGACGACAATGGCGGCGGTCACGGGGTGACCGCCCTACCAGGTCTGACCTATTTTGCCGCTTTGTCGCTCAAGGTCACGCCCAACGGCGCGGTCGCGGCGACCTTGACCTACGACACAGGCAGGACGAAGACGGACAAGAAGACGAAGAAGAAGGTGCCGGTCTACTACAAGCCGACATGCTCGACGGTGGTGATACCGACTTCGGATGTGGATACCAATCCGTTCACGGGCGAGGTGCCGCTATATTTCGCGCCATCGCCCGCGAACAACTTCCCCGGTTTCGCCACCCCCGCGCCATTCTAACTTCCAAACTTCCAAACTTCTAAACTTCCAAACTTTCAAACTTTCAAACTCCACTCAATCCTCTCCATCTTTGCGTGGCGGGGAGGCGTGGTTTTTGGTAAAATACCGCCCGATGAAAACCAAGGTCCATCTTCTAGCTTCGTTGATGCTTGCGGTCTGTTCCGCCATTGCGGACGCCATACCGCCCATGCCAAAGGAATTCCTTGCCGACCGCGACGCCGTGTTAGAGGCGGCGTCGGAAGCCACGGCAAGGCGTTTCCCCGATGCAGATGCCGTCATGGTCGACGATCGTCTGCACACCGTATACAATCCGGACGGTACGGAGATATTCTGGGACGACGAATGGGTCAAGATCCTCACCGAGAAGGGCCGGCGTTCCTACGCCACGATGTCTCTGGCCTTTTCCATGCGTTACGGCGACGCCGCCGTACAGCTCGTGGAGATCATAGGCACGAACGGCGTGGCGCGTACGGTCGACTTCTCCAGGACGCTGAAGATGGCGACGGACAATTCTTCGGTGTCGGCGAACATCTACGATCCGATGGACAAGAAGATGACCTGTGCGGTGCCGGGACTTGCCGTGGGCGAGATACGCCATGTGCGCTACTGCCGCCGCGTGCTCAAGCCGCGCATGAAGGACACATGGTCCGACCGTCAGCTTCTGGAATACACCGCGCCGATCCTGCGCACCGTGATTTCGATAGATCAGCCGGATGGACTCCCCGTACGGCATGCGATGGTGCGCCATCCGCAGGGGAAGACGGTTACGCGCCTCGCCGACCGCAAGCTCGGCGGCGGGCGCACTCTTCTCGCATGGGAGGCGCGCGACGTGCCCCAAGTGTTCACCGAACCTTCCATGCCGGCGTTCTCCACCGTGGTGCAGGCGCTGCGCGTCTCCACCATCGAGGATTGGCCGACGGTCTCGCGCTGGTACTGGAAGCTCTGCGAGCCGCATCTCGCCGCCGGATCGCCAGCGATCACCAACAAGGTGCATTCGCTCGTTTCGGGGATCGACGACGCGTCACGGCGCATCCGTGAGATATTCCGCTTCGTCTCGCAGGAGATCCGCTACATGGGTATCACGACCGAGACCGAGGCGCCGGGGTACGAGCCGCACGACGTCTCGATGACGTTCGCCAACCGCTACGGCGTCTGCCGCGACAAGGCGGCGTTGCTGGCGGAGATGCTGCGCATCGCCGGCTTCGAGGCCCGCCCCGTGCTGATACACGCCGGCGCGAAGATGGATCCCGACATCCCGTCGCCATACTTCAACCATGCGATAGCCGCCGTAAGGAAACCCGGATGCAGGGAATGGACGCTCATGGACCCGACCGACGAGGCGGCGCGCGAGCTGATGCCGTCGTACCTGTCGGACCGTTCATATATCGTGGCGAGTCCGGAAGGCGAGCCGTTGCGCGTATCCCCCGTGAAGCCGGTCGAAGACAACATGCTCTCCGTCGATTCGGAGGGGACGCTGGAGCCTGACGGTTCCACGCTGCTCACGACGAAGTTCTCGTTCGGGGGGATAAACGACACCGCCTACCGGCATCATTTCGTGAAGCAGACCGACGAGAAGCGCCGCCGTACCGTGGAAGGGATGCTCCGCCGCGTCGTCCCCGGCACGGAACTCCTCTCCTGCGAAGTGTCGCCCGCCGATCTCTCCGACACGGAAACCCCGCTGTCGCTGCGCACGGTCGCGCGTTTCCCCGGCACCGTGGTGCGCGGCGATACGCGCGACACCCTGACGCTGCCGCTCATGACACGGGTGTTTTCGGTGGCAGGGGCGATAATGGCCAACAATACCGCGCTGGAGAAACGCCGGTTCCCGCTCGAGTTCAGCTTCACCGCCGGCACGGATGAAAAGCTCGTCGTGAAACTCGGCGAGGTCGTGGGCAAGCCGCTCATGCTGCCCGAGGAGACAAGCGTAGGCGAGGGAACGGGATACGGTTTCCACTATAGCGTCTCGGCGACGAACGGCACGCTCACGGCCGCGAGGCGGCAGCTGATAAGGGAAATCCGTTTCGAGCCGGACAGGTACGACAGGCTGCGCGACGACCTCAAGATAGTCGAAAGCATGACGCGGGCGGATCCCACGTTCGCCGTCAACTCCAACGCCAACGCCGACATACGCACGATCCTCAACCGCTGCGAGATCGTGTTCACCTCGCCTACGAGCTGGGTGCAGACGAACGTCATCGAGAACGAGGTGCTGACGTACAAGGGGAAGAAATCTGCGGCGGAGATGTCCTTCGCCTACAATCCCGCGACGCGATATGTCGAGCTTTTGTCGGCGACGGTGTCCAACAGGAACGGCGACGTGCAGCACGTGACCCCGAAGGAGAAGCACATGCTCGATTGCGGATGGGCGGCGTCGGCGCCGCGCTACCACGCCTCGAAGACCCTGGTGGCGAACCTGCCGGGCGTGTCCGTGGGCAGCGTGATACGTTACACCGTGGCGTACACGGTGACGAACGCGCCGGTGGCGTACGCGTCGTTCGTGACGATGGACTCGACGCATCCGCTCGACAGGATGACCTTGAAGATGACGGTGCCCGACGGCATGCCGTTCCGCTGGCGCTCCACAGGTTTCGGGAAAGGCGAGGCGGGGAAGATAGAGCTGCAGGACCGCATCCCCGGCGCGCGAAGGTTCGCGTGGTCGGTCAAGAACCCGAAGCGTCTGCCCAACGAACCGTCGCAGCCCTCGTCGTCGCTATGGCGCACCACGGTGTTCACGACCACCGCAGAGTGGAAGCCGTACGCGGAAGGGCTTCAGTCCGCCTTGGCGGCGGCGCGTGCCGCAGGCTCGGAGACGGCCGGCGAGACGGCGCGGCGGATTACGCGGAACTGCCTGACGCCGCAGGAGAAGATCGTCGCGATACGCACGTTCATCGCGCATAACGTGCGCACTGCGGGACCGGGGCTTTTCGATCTGCCGTTCGACATGGCCTTCTTCCCGCCAGACCGTTCGCTCGCGGATTCGTACGCGTCTTCCGCCGACAGGCGCAACCTCGCCTTCGCGATGCTGGAGGCGGTAGGCTTCGACTGCTCGTACGTCATGGTTACGGACGATTCGCACGGCCTGAAGAACATAACGCGACTCTACCAGGAATATCTGCCGAGGCCCGCCCTGTTCGGCACGCTGACCATACGCGCCAGCGCAGGGGGGCGCACGTTCTACCTGACCGGCGAGAACGAATACACCCCGCCCGACTGTTCGGTGCGCGAAGGCGACACGTATTTCGATCTCGCGTCGCGCACTTTCGGGGAGGTACGTCTTGAAGAGCCCGCGCCATCCGTATGGTGGGCGCCCTGGACGTGGTTCGGCGGCGGCGAAGCGGCGGCGCCGGGTTCGTCCGAATGGTCGCCGCGTGCCGTGAACTTCTGCAGGATGACAGTGCGCGAGGATGGCGGGGTGGACTTCGACGTGACGAACCGCACCTATGGTGCGTCCATCGGCGGCTACCGCAAGCGGTTCAAGGAGATGCTGCCCGAGAAGCGCAACCGGTTGTACCAGACGCTTCTCGGCGAGATATCGGAAAGCGCGTCGGCGACGCGTGAACTCGTCACAGACACCGAAAGCTATCCGGCGGTCACTTCTTTCGCGGCGTTCGTGCCTGCGTATGCGGTTGCGCACGGCGGCGAGATCACGGTGCGCATACCGGACTTCGACGATGGATTCCTTGGCGTCGGCGGCCCTCTGCGCAAGACGCCGATCTACACGGGCGGTTCCACCGAAAAGACGGACATCTATGAAGTCGTGTTTCCGAAGGGTTTCACATCGGTCGAAAACCTCCCCGAGCCATATGTGCTCGCGAATCCCGCAGACGGCGTGCCGTGGGTCACTTTCACCGTGGACAGGCGCGTGGAGGACAGGCGCCTCGTGGTGACGCTCGCGCGTCACGAGCACCGCCGCACCGCGACGGTCCTGGGCGCGGACTACTTCACGTTCATCCGCGACTGGAACCGCAGGATGGCTGCGCCTGAAGGACGGACGCTTTCCGTGCGCCGCACACGCTAGACGAAGCGGATCAATATCAGCTTGAAGATGTCGCGCAGGCGAACCGGCCACAGTCGCGTGGGCCTGTCTGCCTTGAGCGGGTCCCTCAGATAGGAGGGGAGTTCCGGCAGGAGGTTGAGGCCGGTCGCCTTCTCCAGTTCGTCGATGGTGACGATCCTGTGCACGGGGAAGTCGCGGTAGCCGACGGTCTGCGGCAGTATGAGCGCCAGCGCCCGCACGCCGTCTTCAGCCTGCGCGATGATCAGCATCCAGTGGCTTTCCGGCACGTCGACATGCGTGCCCGGCAATGTCTGGCGGGAATGGGCGTTCGTCCCGGATATCGCGCCGCACAAGACCCACGTCTCGCCCCAGCGCGCGGTCCAGAGATCCGCTATGCGTTGCTCGAGTTCGCGCCAAGGCCCGCGGTTCAAGGCGGGGCTCTGCGGGGTTATGTTCGACATGAGGAACGTCTGCGCCTGGGCTTCGGGCCCGAAGCGCGTCGCGATCGCGCGATTGGGCGCGAGGTGGCCGCGGTCGTATCCTGTGCTGTTGTATGCTGATGCGGCGGGGGATTTCGCGACGCTGCGGTCCTTGCGGAACGACGGCCGCTTGCCCTGTTCGAACTTCGCCTCGGGCGGGACGTGGTATGCGACCCATACGGGATGCTGGAGACTGTCGGACCATCCGACGACGAACGGCCCGCGGTCGAGCATGCGTATGTCGGCCGGCGCGGGGGCTGCGACGCGCACCGGCCTGCCGGCATAGAACACCTGCCCCTCGGGCGGCGGGTCGTCGCAGTCGTATACTGCGTCGTGTCCGGTCCAGCCGAGCGCATCCGTCATGAACAGTGTGCGGTCGCCGAAATACATGAGCGGCGCCGTGATCACGGCGGGCATGGCGCGGCTTTTCGCCTCGATCCACTCGAGCGGGTGCCTGGCGTACCATGCGCCGCATACGCACAGGGTGACGAACAGGGCTATGACGCCTGCAACCGTCCATCGTACGATGCGGCGGAACGGCGAAACGGGAGTCTTTCCGGCGGACTTCTTTTTCTTCTTCTTGTCCTTGGGTTCCTTGGATGCTTTTCGGCTCATGTCTTCTGTCGGTTTCTTCGGCTGCGTTTCATGATTCCCGCATTGCATATGCGTATATCTTCTCGAGCGCATCGGCGAACTCGGCGCGCGTGAACGCGTCGGGCGCGATTTCCGCGTGAGGATCCGGTATTATAGAGACGCGTGCGGGCGGGGGGCGGCGCTCAAGCATCGCGGGGGCCTCGGCGTCTGCGAAGATGATGGCGGCGGCATGGCGCATGGAGGCATATTCCAGGCGACGTGCCATGCCCGCGCGGAAACCGCGGTAGAGGCCGCGTATGCCATAGAGGTCGGTGAAATCCGCTATGTACGGAAACCTGTGCAGCGTGAACCTGTCTATCGCGCGGGTGATCACGGCGCCGTCGTTGAAACCATGCACGATGGAGTATCCGTTCCGCGCGACGAGCGCGGTGCCGCGCAGGAACATGAGCGTGCCGGTGCCGAACCTGCGCACGGACGGACGCCTCGGCGGCACGCCGCCCGCCGGCAGCACCGGTACGTCTATGACGCGCACGTCCTGGGGCAATGTCGCCGTCAGCAGGGCGGAGCGGTGCGGCACGAGGAGATCCACCTTCCATCCGGCCTCCACCAGAACCGAACCCACATCCTGGATGCGCAGCGTCTCGCGTGCGTCCATATGGCTGCGGGTGGAGGCGACGAGAAGGGCGGAGGCCATGGTTTGCCGGATCAGAGGTCGGAAAGCTCTATTCGGATCGTACGTGACTTCATCGCGTCAAGCTGCGCCTGCGTGGGCGCCTGGCTCCTGTCGGGCACGACAAGCTTCGCGCCGCATGCGGGACATTCCACCTGCTGGCCTACCGTATTTTCCGGAGCCTCTATCTCCTGATGGCAGGCGGTGCAGATGAAAGCTACATATTTATCGTTTTCCGCGTTTTGCATGGTTCCTCTTTGATGAAATCTGTTCTCTGCTCTGTCTGACTAAAGGATACACCAAATTGGCGACGAATGCAAGCGGAATCTTCCGGTCCTTTTTTCATTTTCAATTCCATTCACACCTTTCGCCTGTCGCCCATTTTTGGTATAATGCCCGCCGTGCAAGAACAACGAGGCATATTCCGTTTCCTCTCGCACGACGCCGGCGCTTTCGCGCAGTTCGTGAAATACGGTGTCGTGGGGGTGATGAGCACCTGCGTGCAGACCGGGGTGTTCTACCTGCTGGCCGCCACGTTGCTTCCGTGCCTGGGGCCGGACGATGTGGCGGTGCGCTGGATCGGGCTGCCGTCGGTGGAGGTCGCCGACGCCGTCCGCGCCTTCCGCGCCTGCGCGGCGACCGCGATCGGTTTCGTGATAGCCAACGTCTTCTGCTGGCTCATGAATCGCTGGTTCGTGTTCCGTCCGGGCAAGTTCAAGTGGTATGTCGAGTTCGGCATGTTCTTCTGCGTGGCGACGCTCGCCACAGTCGTGGCGCTCGGCGTCATGAACGTCCTCATAAAATACGCCGGCATGATGACCACGCTGGCGGTTGTCGTCGAGGTCGTGGTTTCGTTCTTCGTGAATTTCTTCATCCGCAAGTTCTTCATATTCAAAGGTTAGGAATACAAATGAGACTGACAAGCATCATGGTGGCGCTTCTCGCGTCGTGTTCACCGGGTTTCGCGCAGGACGCCCAGCCGGAGGCCGCCGCTCCCGCGAAGGCCGTCGCCCGTCCTTCGAGGCATGCCGGGGATGCGCCCCGCATGCGCCGCGGCATGCGCGAGCGCCGTGCGAGGATGTCGGGCCACGGCATGCGCGGGTTTACGGTGCGTGATTTCGGCGTCACGGCCGACGGCCGCAAGGCGAAACTCTTCCGCATCATGGGGCAGGGCGGGATCGTGGCGGATTTCTCCGACCACGGCGCGCGCCTCGTGCGCCTCTACGCGCCAGACCGCGCAGGCAACCTTGTCGATGTCACGGTGGGGTACAACGACGTATCCGGCTACGAGAAGTACGACCGCAACTTCAACGCCACGGTCGGGCGCTTCGCCAACCGCATAGCGGCCGGGAAGTTCACGCTTGACGGGCAGACGTACCAGCTGCCGCTGAACTGGGGGCCGGCGGATAGGCGTTGCTGCCTGCATGGCGGCACCAACGCGATGAACTTCGCCATATGGAAGGCGACGCCGGTGCGCCGAGCGCATGCGACGGGCATAGCCTTCACGTACGTCTCGCCAGATGGCGACCAGGGGTTCCCGGGCGAGATGACGGTGAAGGTCACGCACTGGATAACGGCCGACAACGTCTGGGCGATCGACTACGAGGCCACCGTGGCGGGCAAGCCGTGCCCCATCAACCTCACGAACCACGCGTACTTCAATCTCAAGGGCGAGGGGAAAGGCGATATAAACGACCATGTCCTGCAGGTGTTCGGGTCGAGGTACACGCCGGTGAACGAGGGCATGATCCCCACCGGCGAGATTCTCGACGTGAAGGGCACGCCTTTCGACTTCCTGCAGCCGCACACGGTGGGCGAGCGTCTGGGCTCCGACCATCCGCAGATGATCCTAGGCAAGGGCTACGACCACAACTGGGTGCTTGACGCGCCTTCGAACGTCCTCGCCAGGGCGGCGGTGCTTTCCGAGCCCCGCAGCGGCCGCTGCGTGGAGGTGTGGACGACCGAGCCGGGCCTCCAGATATACGGCGGCAACGTGATGAGCGGCGGCAAGGGCGCGCCCAAGCCGGTTCCGTGCAAGACCGGCGGCACGCTGCCGTGGCGCGGGGCGATCGCGCTCGAGACGCAGCATTTCCCCGACAGCCCGAACCACGCCAACTTCCCCGGCACGGTGCTGAGGCCCGGCGAGAGATTCGAGTCGCGCACCGAGTACAGGTTCGGCGTGTTGCCGGCCGAGAACAAGTGACCGTAAACGAGAAGAGGGAAAAATGAATAATACCGATCCCTGCCTTTGCCGCAGCGGCAAGACCTATGGCGAGTGCTGCGGCCCCGTGCTGGCCGGCGAGCGCAAGGCCGCCACGGCGGCGGAGCTGATGCGTGCGCGATATTCGGCGTATGCCGTCGGCGACGTGAAGTTCCTGTATGAATCATCCGGCCCGGAGGTGCGCGCGGAATTCAGCGAGGAAAAGACCAAGGAGTGGTCGAAGGGCGCCACATGGGAAGGCCTCGACATCCTCTCCACGGACAGGGGCGGGCAGGACGACGACGAGGACTACGTATCGTTCGTCGCGCACTACACCGCCAACGGACAGGTGTGCGAACATCGCGAGCAGTCGTATTTCAAGAAGATCGACGGCGACTGGCGTTTCATCGACGGCAAGATCGACACCGGCGAGCCTTATCGCCGCGAGGAGCCGAAGATTGGACGCAACGATCCCTGCCCGTGCGGCAGTGGCAAAAAGTACAAGAAAGGCTGCGGCAGGGGAAAGTGATGGGTGTTCTCCCGCGTTTGCGGAAGGGGTGGCCGGCGGCGTTCCTCTTCGATCTGGACGGCACGCTCGTCGAAACCGAGATGCTGTGGGCGCGGGCCATATCCGCGTTCCTGTCCGACCGCGGCGTGGAAATGCCTTTGGTAGACCTGGCGACGCTTGTCTTCGGCCATAGCTGGTTCGACATACACGCGGAGCTGCACCGCATGTTCACGAAGCTGCCGCCGGCGACCGCCGCCGAGGACGCCGTGGCGCTGCGCCCGTATTACAGCCGCATCGCGGTCGATCCGGCGTCCACGGTAATCCCGTCTTCGGTGGAGTTCCTCAAGAAGGTCGCGCGGCTTGCGCCGTGCGTGATCGTGAGCGGGTCCCCGCGTTGCGACGTAGAGGCCGCCGTGGAGACGTGCGGAATCGCGAAGCAGGTGGAGTTCGTCCTGGGCGGCGAGGACTACCCGCGCGGCAAGCCCGCGCCGGACGGTTTCCTGAAGGCGGCGGAGATGCTGGACGTGGATGCCTCCGAATGCGTCGTAGTGGAGGATTCCACCGCCGGGGTCGCCGCAGGCCGTGCGGCGGGCATGCATGTGCTTGGGCTCGACCGCAACGAGACCGCGCCCCAGGATTTCACTGGATGCGAATGGCTAGTGCACGATCTTTCCGAAATGGATGTCGCCGCGGTCTTCGGCGATGGAGAATCTTGATATCGTTTTTACGCAAAGAAATGGAGAAGGATTGATATGATAGTATTTCTGTTTGCCGTCTTCTACGGTCTGGCGATCGGTTTTTCGCTTGCCCTTGGGGGAACTGCGGGGTATGGCTGGAGCACGTTCTTCGGCATCCTCGCGTTTGGCGTGGTGCAGTTCACGGTCGGATATCTAGTGCAGAAGAGGGTCAAGGCCGCCATGACGGACGTGCAGTCGATCCTTGTGGCGGGGCAGAAGCAGATGCAGGCGAAGATCGCCCGCTGGCAGATGCGTCCGCCGGGGTCTATGCAGGCCGCGCAGGCCGAGATGGCGCGCGACCAGAAGCAGTATGTGAAGGAGGCCCTCGCCGCGACCGAGTCGCTGCACCGTTTCGATCTGCTGGTGCCGCTCATGAAGCGGCAGATCGCCACCGCGCAGCTGCAGCTGCACTGGATGGTCAAGGATTTCAAGGACGTCGACGCGTTGATGGACAAGGCGATGTTCATGGATCCCGTGACGTCGTCCATGAAGCTCGCCAGGATGCAGATGCTGAACGCCCCCGTCGAGGAGATAGAGAAGGTCTACGCGAAGTCCGTGAGGCGCCTGCGCTACAACCAGAACGTCCTGCCCGCCGCCACATATTCGTGGATATTGCTCAAGCGGGGCGATGCGGACGGCGCGTTCAAGGCGTTGAACCATGCCCTCGAGAAGAGCGACAACGAGGTGCTGAAGTCCAACCGCGACCAGCTGGCGAACAACAAGACGGCCCACTTCTCCAACGCCGGGCTTGGCGAGCAGTGGTACGCCCTCCATCTGGAGGAACCCCGCTACAACCAGCCGCGCCAGCGCATGCAGTGGAGGTAGTCGCGCATGGACGTGTTGCGTCTCGACGGCATAGAGGTGCTATGCATAATAGGCGACCTGCCCGAGGAACGCATCCGCGAGCAGAGGCTTCTTGTGAGCGCGTCCCTCGAGCTTGACCTCGGCCCGGCGGCGGCAAGCGACGCGCTGGCGGACACCGTGGACTACGCGGCGCTCGCGGACAGGATACGCGAAAGGGTGCGTGCCGCGAAATGCAGGCTCGTGGAGCGGGCCGCGGCGCTCGCGGCAGCCGAATGCCTCGCCGATCCGCGCGTAGTGCGCGCCACGGCGACCGTCCGCAAATCCGGCGGCGTGCCCGGGCTTTCGGCGGCGGAGGTTACGGTATCCCGCGGCCGCGCAGGCTGACGGCGCATGGGCGGGACATGACGCGAAGCCATGAAATTTATCCATTCAACAGTATTGACTAGGAACCATTTTTCCATTATACTTAATGCCATGAGATTTTGCCACAACCATGCACTGGCGGCGCTGGCCGTCGGTATTTTCGCCCCGCTTGCGCCGTTGCAGGCGGCCGATGCGGCCGCCGCGAAGGCGGACGAGGCCGCGATGAAGGAAGAGGTCGACTATATCAACGCGCTGGTGAACGCCAACATGCCTGACATAGCGACGCTCGTGATCGACGCAGCCAAGAAGAAGTGGCCGGCGCTCGGTCCGCGTCTCAAGGTCAGCGAGATGCAGGGCGAGCTTCGCATGGGCCGCTTCGAGAAGGTGCAGGCCGCGATAGACGCGTTGAAGGAGAAGAAGGGGCCGGAATACTGGGCGCTCAAGCTTGCGATGGCCGACGCCTACTACGCCCGCGACAAGATCAAGGAATGCCGCGCCCTCTACACGGAGTTCTTCGGCGCCGTCAAGGAGCCCGGGCCGGAGCTCAAGACGTTCTACGTCGAAAGCGGGTACAAGTGGGCGCAGATGCTCCTGAACGACAAGAAGCCCGCCGAGGCCGCGCGCATCTATGGCGTCATCCTCAAGCAGGACATCGGCGAGGACGCGTGGGCGGCCATCGCCACCGACTGCTGCGAACTTCTCCTCAAGCTCGCCCAGCAGCAGACCGACGCCGCCAAGAAGGAGGCGTTCCTCAAGCAGGCCGAGACTTATGTCGACAAGCTCCTGTGGAAGAGCGACATGGGCGTGGTGTTCGGCCGCGCCGTCGCCATGAAGGCGCACATCGAGATGCTTCGCGGCAAGGTCGAGCAGGCGCAGTTCCTGGTGAACGACTACATGCCGCAGCTCCAGGAGATACATGAGACTCTGCTGCAGCAGGACCCCGACGGCAAGAAGGGATACCTGCGCATGTCACCGGTGCCGCAGTGCCGCTACCTGCTCGCCAAGATGCTGTGGGAGCAGGCCAAGGAAGAGCTCGCCAAGCCGAAGTTCGACCGCGGCCGCGTGAACGACCTGCTGCTCGGCACGCGCGACCAGAAGACGAAGAAGCGCAGCGGCCTCGGGGCGATCAACCATTCGGTCACGGTCTACATCAACTATCCCATGTCCTCCTGGGCCATGCAGGCCGGCGCGCTCGTAGACGAAATCGCGGCGGAAGTCAAGGCGAAGCTCGGGTCGGACATCAAGTCGAAGTTCAAGATATCGGCCGCGCAGATGCGCAACGTGCAGCAGATGCAGTTCCGCAATGCGGCGGATATCCTGCGCGACGGCGAGTACGAGGCGGCCGTGAAGGCCTACCGCGATGTTCTCTCCCAGCTGCCGGAGGTGCCCGATTCCGTCCAGGCCGTGGCCAACCTCGTGGAGGCGTACCTCAACATATGGCAGCGTGCGCGCAAAGGGCCGGAGAAGGACGCGGCGCGTCTTGACGCGAGCGCGGTCGAGGGCTATCTCGCCGAGCGTTTCGCCGGCGCGAAGAAGGGCGCCTACAACAAGCAGGCCGGCGACCTCGTGCTGCGCATGGCCTCGCGCGAGAAGGAGCTCGGCGATGCGGAGCGCGCGCAGGAGATCTACGACATGTATTTCCGCTCCTATCCCACGCACTACAACGCGGCGCAGATGGCGCTCAACATAGCGGGCCAGGCGTTCAAGGCCGAGAATTACGAGAAGGCGGCCAAGTACTACGGGCTCGTAGCCAACAGCTATTCCAACTCCGCCTACCATGCGACTTCGCTCAACATGCTTTCGGTATGCTACGAGAAGCTCGGCGACGAGGAGAAGGAGATAGAGTGGCTCCGCGCCTATTCGCTGGAGGCGAAGCGGCCGCTCGACAAGATCGCGACGCAGCTCAGGCTCGCCCAGAAGCAGAAGGACCGCGGCTTTGCCGTGTTCGAGGCGGCCGAGACCAATGCCGAGATGGCGGTCGAGATCAAGAACGGCGCCGCCCGCAGCGTCCTGATGGCGGTGCGCGACTTCAAGCAGGCCACTGCGCTCGCCACGAAGTGCATGGAGGACAAGTTCACGTCGAAGAAGGACATCCCGAAGTTCGACGCCTACCGCGAGACGTCTCTCATGCTAGAGGGCGAGAGCCTTGCGCGCCTCGCATGGCCGGCGGACAAGTTGTCCGCGTTCCGCAAGCTCGCCGTCAAGACCTACGAGCAGTACCTTTCCTACTACCCCAAGGGGAAGTGGGCGCCGCAGGTGCTCGTGAAGATCGGCACCATCTGGACGGCGGAGAAGAACATGGAGGAGTCCAAGAAGGCGTTCGCCCGCCTGAAGGAGCAGTTCCCGGAATCGGACGAGGCGAAGAACTCCACGCCGCGTCTTGCGAAGACTCTTATCGAGATGGGCCTCAAGTCCGAAGGCGTGGAGCAGTATTCCGAGATGCTCCGCACGAGCGGCAACTATCAGGCGCGCCAGTTCCTGGAGGCGGGCGAGGCGCTTCTGTCGGCGAAGAGCTTCGACACGGCCCGCCAGGCCTACGACAAGGCGATAGAGCTTGCGAATGCGGGCACGAACGAGCAGACGTCGGTCATCGCGCGCGCTCTCATCGGCCAGGCCAACTCCTACTTCAAGGAAGGGCGCTTCGCGGAGGCCCACGAGGCGCTCGACAAGTTCATCGGCGACGAGAAGTTCTCGCGTTCGCCGCTCATCGTGGACGCGAACTTCCTCCTCATCGAGGTCGCGTCTGAGGAAGGCCGCCGCGAGAAGGACGATACGATGCGCACGAAGTACTTCAACGCCGCCGTCGGCGCGATCAAGAAGGTGCGCGCGTACCGCAAGGAGCAGGCGCAGCAGGATGAGCTCGACCTGATGTCCGGCGACGTGCTGGTGCGCAAGATGGAGGCCGAGGAGGCCATGGGGCCGGAGAAGGCCGAACAGGCCAAGGAGACCTGCGGCCGGGCGGTCGTGACGTTTGTGGCGTTCATCATGGCGCACGAACCGACGCCCGAGCATCCGTTCGAGAAGATGACCCCCGCACAGCAGAACAATCTGGAGAAGTGCTACGGCAAGGCGTTGCCGCTCATGGCCAAGCTCGGCAAGTCCCAGGCGGAGCAGGTCATAAAGTACGGCGAGCAGTACCTGAAGCTCTTCCCGGAGGGCAAGAGCCGCACGGCGGTGCAGAACGCCTTGAACCAGGCCAAGGCCGAATGACAATCTAAATACGAAAGGTGAATCAAATGCGCAAAAGTCTGTTGATGGTACTGGCGGCCACAGTGGCCGCGACGGCGTTCTCCGCCGTTATCCAGGGCACGCTCGTCACCGAGGGTGGCGACCAGAGGTCCGGTGCGATAAAATGGAACAACCGTTCCAAGTCATACACGGTGTCGCAGAAGCAAGGCAATGCGGTCATCGACGTCGAGGTGCCGGCTTCCGACGTGAGCGACATGAACATCGCCAAGCCCGCCACGATCGATGCCGCAATCGCCCAGGTCGAGAAGGGGCAGGGCGCCGCGGCCATCGGCGTGCTGCAGGGGATCGTAAAGGAATATTCCCATCTGCAGTGGGACAAGGTGGCCGGCCGCTATCTCGTGAACGCGTATCTCGCGGCGAACCGCGGCGAGGACGCCCTAAAGACGGCGCAGGCCATCATCGCATCCGATCCGGGCGCGGCGTTCGTCGGCGAGCTCGCCCCCGCGTATTGGACGGCCCTCCTCAAGCTCAACCAGAAGAACAAGCTAGAGGCCGCGCTCGTGAAGGCGGCGGCGTCGGGCGACAGGTTCTCGAGCGGCGCGGCGTTCATCCTGCGCGGCGACATCATCATGCAGGACGGCGGCGAATCGGCCGACGCCGCGAAGAAAGCGCTGGCGGACGGCTACCTGCGGGTCGTTCTCATGTATACCGACGCGCCGGTCGCCGCGCAGCTCAGGCCAGAGGCCCTCTACAAGGCCGCACAGTGCTTCGAGAAGCTCGGCCAGAGCGGTCGCGCGGAGGCGATGCGCGGCGAACTGAAGAAGCTTTACGCAAACTCCCAGTGGGCAATGAAATAAGGTAAATCCAGGTAAATCCAAGACAATCGGCAAACAAACAATCTCAACCTAAACAAGGAAAAGAAAATGAAGAAGATGCAAAAGACGATAATGGCGGCAATTCTCCTCATCGGGCTCGTCGGGGCCCCGATGGCGGCGACTGTTTCTATGGCACAGGAGGCGGCACCTGCCGCACAGGCGGCCCCCGCGGCGCAGAAGTCCGGCGGCGGCGATCTTGTCGACGCTTCCGGCAACGTGGTCACCGATACGCAGCAGAAGTCCGGCGGCGGCGGCGGATTCCTTGATATCGTCTTCGGTTCGGGCGCGCTTGGCGTCATCCTCTGGTTCGCCCTCTTCGGCGACGGCGCGGCGGCTCTCTACTTCGTGGTGGACTGCTGGGTTCTCATCCGTCCGCAGAAGCTCATGCCGCAGTCTCTCATCAACAACGTCCAGGGCGCCATGGCCGAGGGCGACGTGATGAAGGCCTTGAAGGCATGCGAATCGGAACCAAGCCCGATGGCGAACATCCTGGCGGCGGCGTTCCAGCACGTGGAGGAAGGTTACGACATCATCCAGGAGGCGGTCAACTCCGCGGCCGACCTCGAGACGGAACGCATCATGCAGCGTCTCACGTGGATTTCGGTGTGCTCCAACCTGGCCCCGTCGCTCGGTCTGCTCGGTACGGTGCAAGGCATGATCATGTGCTTCGCAACCCTCGCTTCGGGCGTGCCCGACATCGGCGCGCTGGCAGGCAACATCTCCCAGGCACTCTGGACGACGGCCGGCGGTCTGGTCGTCTCGATTCCGGCCCTGACGCTCTTCTACTCCATCCGCAACAACGCCAACCGCCTTATCCTTCGCATGACGGCGCTTACGATGGAACTCATCAAGGACCTCCGCAACGTCGAAGTCGAAGGCGCTGATGCCGCCGCCCAGGCCTGATAACGGATCCTGCCAATGGCAAAAAAGACCAATAACGAAGATGCATCCCTGGACATGACGCCGATGATCGACGTCGTGTTCCAGCTGATCATCTTCTTCGTCGTCACCTTGAAGATGACAGACGACAAGGATACGACCATCAAGCTGGAGGACGGCAGCCACGGCATCGTGCTGACGCAGGACGAGCTGCCGCCGTCCCAGCTGACGATCG
>JAEEGL015982008.1_pt1 | contig 16427 bp, 14 predicted proteins | sample 9134231 | NCBI WGS metagenome assembly JAEEGL01 (sample SAMN16246548, study PRJNA631951) | gut metagenome | biome: gut microbiome; feature: rumen; material: fiber-attached | host: Bos | place: Iran: Karaj | collected 2018-10
ACGTAGAAGAAAACTACGAAAACGACCACAACGAAGAAAACGAAGAAGAGCACGAAGAACATGACGATGAAGATCGCGAAGAAGAGCACGAAGAGCCTGAGCACGAGGATGAAGACCACGAGGAAGAACACGAAGAAGAGCATAAAAGCGAAGACTCTGAAGAATCTAAATCCCACGAAACAAAAGCCGTCATAATAACCATGGACGAAGATGATTCGAACGGGCCGCGATCACATAAAAAAGACCGCGCTCGCAAATATTCTCCAGAAGTTGAAAGCGCGCTTGAACGTTTGAGTTCAGAAGAAGACCCTATCGACATTTCTGAGCCACTTTCCACAGAGCCTAAAGAAAGGCATGGTGGCAATGGTGGAAAAGTTATCGTCGCCGTATTGCTCGTTCTAGCAATTTTCGCAGTTATCCTTTGTGTTCTAGTTGAAAAAGACCTCATTGACAATCCATTCCTTCTATTTTCAAAAGATTCAGACACATCAAAGATTGATGACGGAAAGCTTTATTCTGACGTATCTAGCGACGAAGCCAAGCTCACCGATCATTCCGTTATCACTTCGATCGACCGGCTTTTTAAACAAATTCACTCAGATAGCAACTATTTCATCTACGATCGCACCACTCAAACACTCGAAGGCACTAACTATATATATTATTATGTCGCCGAACCAGACGATGAATACAATTCGAACCAAACAAATTGCGAGGGCGGAGCAGCAGAGACTAATTGCATCGATTCCGTAGAAATCGTCAACCAAAAGAACTTCGCAGAATTTCCGCATTATCGTTACATTTTCCAAAAAACAGCAGAAGGCAGATACGAATCTTACAAGAAAGAAAAACTTGAATCTTCGAAAAACGATTCGGAGGAATAATTAATGGAACCAGCTAAAACAAACCCAGCTCCAGCGCCCGCTGCTGAACCAGCACCAGCGACTCCGACACCAGTCGCTCCAACGCCGGAGCCAATCCCAGCTACACCTGTAGCGCCTACACCAGAACCAGTAACGCCAACTACACCAGCAATACCTGCACCGGAGCCAGTTGCTCCAACGCCCACTGCCGAACCAGCTCCAGCTACACCTGTAGCGCCTACACCAGAACCAGTAACGCCAACTACACCAGCAACACCTGCGCCGGAGCCAGTTGCTCCAGCAGCACCACCAGAAGAACCAGCACCAGCGACTCCGACACCAGTTGCTCCAACGCCCACTGCCGAACCAGCTCCAGCCACACCTGTAGCGCCTACACCAGAACCAGTAACGCCAACTACACCAGCAACACCTGCGCCGGAGCCAGTTGCTCCAGCAGCACCACCAGAAGAACCAGCACCAGCGACTCCTAAAATTGAACCGGAATCCGTCCCGGCATCAGGGTTAGAAGCAGCCCCTCCAGTAAATCTGCCAGACCCAATAGCGGCTCCAGAGACAACAGCAACTCCCCCTTCATCCGGACCAATACTAGCTCCCCCATCAGAGTCAACTCCATCCGTTGCAGATGTTTCAATCGAACCACAAATTCCAGTAGGCAATAACTCTGTCATCACCGGTTCAGAAACTCCCTCCGCCAACTCAATAACGTCCGATCCCGAGTCAGCTACATCAATCGGCATCACTCCAGGGATAATCACGCCTATTGCTGCCGGAATACCAGAAAAAACCCCAGACATCCTCGGTGTCGCCGCCACAGAAACACCAATAGAAATGCCAAAGAGTGCTTTCGCCACCGCTGCAGCCGAAAACGCCGCCAAAGCTAAAAAAGGTGGCAATAAAACTGTTCTCATATTATTGGTTATCGTTCTAGTATTAGCCGGTCTTGGCGTCGGTGCCTATTTCATGTTCTTCAACAAGAGTTCTGAAACAGTTCAACCAGCCCCATATACGAAAGATCAACCGGTCGAAGAGCTCGAAGAGGGAACTGAAGAAACCACAGATGATGAAATCATTATCGATATCGATAATCCAGAAGACGATCCTGCCCTCAATAACAATAAGTTAGACGACTTAAATAACCTTATCGACGAGCTTTAACTATTTAAAATCATTAAGTAAAAGCTTACAATCCCTGCAGCCACAGAAACATTAAATGACTCTTTTTGACCCATCATCGGTATCTCTAAAAACACCGAGATAATATCGTATAACGACTCAGGAATTCCTTTCACTTCCTCGCCTAAAAGTAAGACCGCTTTCTCCCCCACGGCTGTTTTTATTCTATCCGCATTTCCCAGTGTCGTTTTTAGCAGTGGTTTATCCACATCGATATTATTTTCAAGCCCAACTATCGTAAAACCCTCTTCTTTAAGTCTTTTTAGTTCTGAATTAATATCATCTACTGCGTAGCTTTCGACAAACTCCTCTGCGCCCAACGCAGTTTTATTAATCTGTTTATTTAACTTTTCCCTCAGGTGCGGCAAAACTCGTTCATCGTTCATCCTGGGCGTATATCCAGAAAATACTACTCTAGAGATTCCTAATCCATCTGCTGTTCGCAAAATCGCCCCCACATTATACGTTGAGCGAATATTATGCAAAACTAAAATCAGTTCCATAAAAAATATGTTACAATAGAATCAGCTATGATTCAAATATCTCCAGAACGCACTTCAGAAATCGTTAAAAGCCTAAAAAGCGGCCAAGTTGTCGCACTGCCAACCGAAACAGTCTTCGGTCTAGCGATTTCGCTCAACTCTGCTAAGGCTCTGGAGAAACTCATCTTCCTCAAGCGTCGTGATCTCAATTCTGGTAAGATTTTCACCCTTGTTCCAAAATCACGCGAAACCATCTCTGAGTACGCTTCACTCAATAAACTTGCCAACGAATATATCGCCAAATACGTTCCTGGCGAGCTTACGCTCATCTTGAATAAAAATCCGGACTTCTCTCATCCATACTTCGACCATTTCACCACCGTCGGCATTCGCATTCCAGCCTCTCCATTATTTGCTAAGATTCTGCCAGAAACCGGCCCGCTTCTTTTAACCAGTGCTAACCCACGTGGTGGTGAACCAGCTATTGATTCTTCCGAAGTTGCTCGACTCTTACCAAAAGTCGACCTCATCGTTGAGGGTCGCACCAGGGAAGGAAAGCTTCCATCTACCGTCCTTGACCTAACTGGGAAAAAGCCTGTCGTCATCCGCCAAGGCGACCTAGAAGTTTAAAGCATTATTGAATTTGCCAAAAAGATCGGCATTCCTGCCGGTTTTTTAGTTAGCATCACTTTTGATTCTACTTATGTCTATAGTCCTCTCCCTTATGGCCAACAGAGTTCAATTCTTCCCAGATCATAATTCGCAGCTGCCCCAATTTTATGGTATAATCTTTTTTATGAATCGATATAATCCTTTAGCAATTGAAGCCAAGTGGCAAAAAATCTGGGAAGATTCCGACGCTTTTAAAGCCGACGATAAAACTGACAAGCCAAAAAAGTTTCTCGCCGAAATGTTCCCATATCCATCAGGAGCCGGCCTTCACGTTGGCCATGTTCGCAACTTCACCATTGTCGACGTATTAGCGCGTTATTACGCACAAAATGGCTACAACGTCTTGCGTCCATTCGGCTACGACACCTTCGGTTTACCTGCTGAAAACTATGCTATCAAAACTGGCGTCTCCCCCAAAGTCGCTACAGAAACTAACGTCGCAAACTTCCGAAATCAACTAAAGAAACTTGGCTACGCAATCGATTGGAGTAGAGAAATTAACACTTCGTCCCCCGAATATTATAAATGGACCCAGTGGTGTTTTCTTCAACTCTACAAGAAAGGTCTAGCTTATCAAAAAGAATCCTACCAATGGTGGTGCCCAGTCGACCAAACCGTTCTTGCGAATGAGCAAGTCGAAAACGGCCATTGCTGGCGCTGCGGCAGCGAAGTTGAGAAGAAAAAAATGAAGCAGTGGTTCTTCAAAATCACCGACTACGCCGACGAATTACTGGATTGTATCGACTCGCTTGATTGGCCAGACAAAATCAAAACCATGCAGAAAAACTGGATCGGCAAAAGCGCCGGCTCCGAAATTAATTTCAAAATTGCAAATGATCCAAAAACTTCTATCACGGTTTTTACGACTCGTCCAGACACCATCTATGGTGCAACCTTCCTAGTTCTTGCCCCAGAGCATCCATTAATCAAACAACTTGTTAACGATAAGACCAAACCAGCGGTCGAAGAGTATTGCAGAACCGCCTTAAAAAAATCCGAAATCGAACGCCAAGAAAACAAAGAGAAAACCGGCGTATTCACCGGATCGTACGCAATTAACCAAGCAACCAAAGAAAAGATTCCGATTTGGGTTGCCGACTACGTTTTAATTGGCTACGGCACTGGAGCCATCATGGCCGTTCCGGCCGGTGACGAGCGCGATCGTGAATTTGCTGAAAAATTCAACTTACCAATTGTCGAAATTACGGAAGTTCCCGACAAACCATTTGGCAAACCAAAAACTACTTATCGTATGCGCGACTGGCTCATTTCTCGCCAACGTTATTGGGGCTGCCCAATTCCTATTGCTTACGACAAAGACGGCAATCCGCACGCTATCCCCGAAGATCAGCTCCCGGTCATGATCCCTGAAGTCGAAGATTACAAACCAGATAATTCCGGCCATTCCGCCCTCGCCAAAGCCACCGATTGGCTTAAAGTCAAAATTAACGGCGAAGAAATGACTCGTGAAACCGACACGCTCGACGGCTATGCTTGCTCAAGCTGGTACCTCTGGCGCTATGCCTCTCCGCACGATGCTCAAGCTGCCTGGGATTCAGAAAAGATTAAATACTGGGAACCGCTAGACGTTTATTGCGGTGGCGATCACGCCGTCGCGCACCTTCTTTATATCCGCTTCTGGTGCAAGTTCTTTGCTGACGAAGGTAACCTTCCATTCCGCGAGCCAATCGTAAAACTGTTATATAACGGTTACATTAACGCACCCGACGGTAAAAAAATGAGCAAGAGTAAGGGGAACGTCATCGACCCACTCGACGTCATTAATGATGGCTACGGCGCTGACACTCTTCGTACTTACGAGATGTTCATTGGCCCATACGACCAAGACGCCGCTTGGAATCCAAGAAGTGTCGGTGGCGTTTATCGCTTCTTGAACCGTTGTTGGACTCTCGTTTTTGAAACCGAATCTAAAGACGTTAAAAACGACACGCTTCGTCATAGAACCATCAAGAAAGTTACTGAAGATATTGAACGCGCCGCATTTAACACCGCGATTTCCACCCTTATGGAATACGTCAACGAGCTCTATAAAGTTGGTGCATCAAAAGAAGATTTGTCCACATTATCCAAGCTTCTTAAACCATTTGCCCCGCATCTATCCTCTGAGATGCTCGAGCAACTTAGCACCGACGACACGTGGCCAAAATATGACGAAAAGTACCTCGTCGCCGAAACCATCGAGATCGTGGTCCAAGTCAACGGTAAACTTCGCGCTAAAATCGAAATTCCATCCGAAAACCTAGAAGACCAAGCTAAAATCGAAGAACTCGCACTCGCCGACTCAAACGTTCAGAAGTTCACTAGCGGAAATATCAAAAAAACCATCTATATCAAAAAAGCAAAGCTTCTCAACATCGTAGTCTAGCGTAACAACTTAGGTCTTTAAGTATCAACAGCCTACTTTGTCAGACGCAGTTTTCTTGAATAGCCCCAAGGAACCAACTAGCGACAGAAGCCCGAAAAGCAAATCAAACACAAAACCCTCCGCCTAACTAAGCGGAGGGAACAATTGTTGAATTTCAACAACTAAAACTTATTCGCGTCTCTTCGTCTTCGAATCCTCGCTATAACACCCGCAATAATAGAGATTACAGACACAACAATCCCAGCATCAACAACGATAATCCCAAATTTTTGGCCCATATCCTCATTAGTCATAATACCAGTATTAGGAACATTAGGAGCATCGGCTTCCTCTATGGCGGCCTTATGCACCGCAGTTATAGTAATATCCTGTTCTATAATAATCTGCTCAATCTGCTCGGGAGTCAATGCCTCGCCCGCTTCAATAGTCGTACCATCTTCTAATGTGACATCAACATCTGCGGTCCAATAGTCAAACTCATAACCTTCGTTTGGCGTGGATTCCGAGCCCAACGGATTATCACCTGGAAGCACGCTCTCGGTCTCACGACCCGAAATCGTCCCGTTTTCATCAGAAACATAGCTAATAATTAACTGAGCAGCATAATACACAACGCTACTTGCCGTTGAGCCATTATGATACCCGAACACAACTCTTAAACCCTCATCTTGCACAACGGGATTGCTTTTAACGAAAACATTATTTTTCCCAGCAGTAAGATTAAACCCTGAGTTTGCATAAATATAATTGCCGTCTGCGACATACATATTCTTCTTCGCAGGATCGTCATCTGCGGGTTGCAAATTCTCAGCCCTTTCCACAAACATATTTTCAGGTCGTAGCAAATTCTGAACATTCATAATCTTATATGACTGAAACGCATCAATGTCCAATATACCAAAGTAAAGCGCATCCGATTTAGCAATCATATTCCTAGTGTTGTCATACAACTTAATGTTTAATTCCAAGAATAAATCTTCACCACTAAGAGCGGCTTTTTCTTTAATAACTTCTTCACAAGTATCATCCGAATAAATTACATAACCAGAACCAATAAGCGAAGAGTCCTTAGCCACAACAACGGTATATTCCTCGTCAGGGTCCAACGCTTCACCCTCTGGCTCTATATAAACATTTCTAATTGTCACATCCATGGTATATTTATCTGCAATTAAATCGTATGATATGTCGTTACGATTTGAAATAGTACTCGAATCCTGCACGATTAGATAACTAACCGGCGTACAAACCGTAGCAATCTTCGAATATGCATCTTTCCATTCGGATGAGGCAGAATGTCTAACTTCATTTAAAAGCTCCTCAGTTATTATTGGGGACAACTCATTGATAAGCTCTGGGGCAACCTGCACATTGTTTTCTCCTAACGGCTCCCCACCCGAATAAACAATGCCGTATGGATTAGTTGCAAACGCATTTGCGGCGCGAAGTGAAAATAAAGATATCACCGCAAAAGCGAAGACCAACTTTTTCGGCTTACCCATTTATTTTTTCCTTTCAAATTCAACTTTTTGTTTTTAATGCTTTGTTATGACCTTTTTACAACATAAGTATAATACAATAATTGTTATTTTGTCAATCACGCTTAATAACCTTATTAAAGATAAAATTGTTTTACGACTGCCCGTAATTAAGTTAAGACGCTTGAAACATTCTAGAAAACGTGCTATTATAAACCAAAGTATATATCATTAAAGGAGTATTATGCCCGAACCTAAAAAACAGAGCAGCCCGCGAAAGACCGGTCTCAGAAGGAGCCACATCCGTCTGGATCTAGCGCGTGCTGTTAATAAAGTCTCCCCCGTCAAAGCATTTGAAACCAAAAAGAAAACTCCAAATGCAAAAGTCAAGACCGTAAAACCTGCTAAGAGTACGACAGTAAAAGCCGCAAAAAAAGCAGCAACAAAAGCAAGACTCGCCAAAAAATCTAAGGCGAAAAAGGACTAACAGTGGCATCTAATCGGCATTTAGGCAGAATTATATCACTCCAAAGCTTATACGAGTACGAGTTTAGGAGCAAGGCGGGCGACGCCAACGCCGACATTGACCACATTGTCGCAAAAAACATTATCCCATATGAGAAATCTCTCGGTGACACTGAATTTGTTTATGCACTTTCGCGTGGCGTAGTCGAAAAAACCGAAGAACTCGACGCAGATCTAACTCCGCTTGCCCCAGAATGGCCTATTAGTTCCATTGCGGCAATCGACCGTAACGTTCTACGTATCGGCTTATACGAGCTAAAGTTCTGCAGCGATAGTGTTCCACCAAAAGTCGCAATTAACGAATCGGTAGAGCTTGCTAAAGCCTTCGGTTCCGAAAATTCATCGAAATTTATCAATGGTGTCCTTGGAACCGCTTACAAAAACCTCGGTTTCGAAGATCCCGAACCAAAGAAAAAACATGAATCAGAATCAAAAACCAACGCCTCGTCGGACGATAAATCAGACAAAGAAGGCGCAACTGAGTCGAAAGGGAAGTAACCTCAAGGTTCCGGAAGCACTACCGAAACAATATAAACCTTCTGCAATCGACAAATTTAAGGAAACCGTTTTCCGTAAGAAACCGGTAATCCAAGAGATTGTCCGCGAACCGACCGCCGGTGGCATCGTTTTTCGTCTTTCTCCGGATCAAAAAGACATAGAAATACTTCTCATCCAAGATAGCAAAAATCGTTGGACAATTCCCAAAGGCCATATTGAACCGGGCGAGACTGCCAAACAAACCGCTATCCGCGAAATCGGCGAAGAGGCTGGCCTTTTTCACATCGATATCTTGTGTTGGATCGGCAAAATCCATTTCAAATACCGTCGCCTTGATAAACTCGTCCTCATGACCACCCAAATCTACCTTGTTCATTCTCTCGATCCACGCGAAACTCCAACCAAAGAAAAATGGATGAATGGAATCAAATGGTTTAAATTCGCCGACGCCCTTGATGCCATCGAGTACGAAGACATCGAAAAACTCATGCTAATAGCAAAAAAGAAAATCCGTTCAGGAGAATTCTAATGGACACAAAACCATATCAAGACTTTGCCAAAGCAAAGCTTGGCTTTACATTTAATGATATAAACCTACTTGTTGTAGCCCTCACTCACAGAAGCTACGTCAACGAACATAAAAAAGCACGCTTAGAACACAATGAAAGGCTCGAGTATCTCGGCGATGCCGTTCTTGAACTTGTCACTTCCGATTTTCTATACCGCAATTTCGACGAGCCAGAAGGTATCATGACAGCTTGGAGGGCAGCGCTCGTTCGTACTGAGTCAATCTCCGACGCAGGCTACGAGCTTGGTTATGAATCGCTCGTGCGTCTTTCACACGGCGAACAACGAGGGATCGATCGCGCTCACGCAGTTATTATTGCTGATTGTTTCGAAGCAGTCATAGGTGCCATCTATCTTGACCAAGGATACGAAACCGCCAAAGATTTCATTTATAAACATATTCTTTGCAAAATGAACGAAATCCTCGAAGAAGGATCCTGGCGTGACCCAAAGTCTTATTTTCAAGAACTCACTCAAAAATACGAATCTCAAACTCCATCATATCGCACAATTCACGAAGAAGGCCCCGACCACAATAAAACCTTCACTGTGGCAGTTTATGTCGGAAAGTCCGTCATCGCATCCGGCACCGGGCACTCCAAGCAAGAAGCCCAAACGGCAGCTGCAAAACAGGGCATTAAACTATACAAATCCAAGTACGAAAAACCTCCAAAAAAGGCAAGCTAACTATTGACTTTACTTAGCTTTTAGCTTATACTTATTACAAGTTTGCTTGAACAAAGCTAACTGCGAGTCAACCTACACATAAACAGTTGAGAGCTTATATGTTCAAAAATCCACGCGTTTGGCTACGGGTGGCATTTTTGGTTTTGGAGCAAAAACACGCCAGGCCAAAGCTTGAATTATATTCTCACATTGACTTCATAAGCATTTTGTGGTATAATTAAAATATCACAGTTCGACAATCGAAAGGGAGGGATAGAGGTGTCGAAGATGTCCGAACTTTACACAGAACTCGAAGAAGCAGGCAAGGAATTAGACCATGCAATGCGGACAAACCCTATCAGGACGTTCACGGATGCATTGTTCAAAGGCGAAGGTCCGGCCGTCAGATTCGATAATGCCGAACGTAGTCTCCGTTATGAGTTAGGCCAATCCGCCACCAGCGCGTCAGAAACGCCCGAACCAACAGCACATCCGAGCAGCACCTGGGAAGAATACTGGACTTTATGTCTCGCCGTAGTCGATGCCGCCTCTGAAGTTGCAGCCAAAGACAAACTGCTGATGAATTTCAGAGATCCCGAAAACAGCCACAAAGTCAAGCCCATCATTAACAAGCATTACTACGGAGACGTCAGAAACCTCAAGGATGCCCGCGCTGATTGTATACGAGCTTTCTTCGCCGCCGTCGATGAGGTAAACTGGTACGCTCGTAAACACGATTTGGCGCAAGCCAGTGCCATGAAATTAATGGGGCAATTGGAGAGCGCCAACGACAGGAAGCGGTTCCGTTACCACATCAAGAAACACCTGCAGGGAAATCACCCGCCTTTCGAGCTTGACGAGCTCGTAGCCCGCGATTTCCATACGACGCCCCGCAAATAAGCGGGGCTTTTCTTGCCAAAAAAAGAAAAATAGTGTAAAATACTCTTAATAAAAATTTAAGGAGAATATCCAATGCTCGCGATTCGCATGCAACGTAATGGCCGCGCACACACTCCAGTGTACCGGATAGTCGTCCAAGAATCCCAGCGTCACCCTCTTTCTGGGCGCGTTGTGGCTGAGGTCGGCAACTATAACCCAGATACCAAAAAAATCCTACTCGACAAAGCTAAAATCGAGTTCTATCTTAAGAATGGCGCTCAACCATCTAGCCGTGTTGCTTACATTCTAGAAAAAAATGGCGTCAAACTCCCGGATTGGTACAAAAAAGCCCCTGCTAAAAACGCAAAAGCAAAGCACGCAGACAAGCTTCGCAAAAACCAATCAAAAGAAGCTGCTCCAGCCGAAGCCGCTCCTGCTGAATAATTTCTCAAAAACGGGTCCAAAAGGACTCGTTTTTTGTTTCCTTTTATGCTAAACTAAACTTAAGCACCAATATAAAAGGATTTTTTATGGAAAATGATTCAAATGGCAATCCACCAGAAGCTCCCAAAACCGACGTTTTGGACAACACGGGTGAACCAGAGCATAACATGCCAGAAACAACAGAACCAGAAACGTTAACAGACCCAGCGGCAGAAGCACAGCCAACCGGAGAGGAACTCGCCCCTAAATCAGAAACCGTTGACGAAACACCAGTTGAACCGGAAGCCCCAATCGAAACCACCCCAGCTAGCGAAGAAACTTCAACAGCTGAAGCTGAACCGGCTAAAGAAGTCAAGACTGAAACCGAACCAGTCGACTCGCTCGACTCAAAGCCAGCCGATACTTTGTCAGAACAGCCAGATTACGATCCTGTAGTTGCCGCAGCGCCAAAACCAGCGTCCGAACCAACCCCAGAAATCAAAGCAGCCCTTGCTAATCTTGACGACACATCTCCAGTCATTAGTCTTGAACCACCTCAAGGGAGTAATGCTAAAAAATCCAAAGGTCCTTTAGTTGCGCTGGTTGCAATTTTACTCCTTGCTCTTGGCGGTGCTGGCTATTGGTATTTCTTCCTTAACAAACCGGAGCAGCCAATTTCCGACGATCAACATCACGATGTTTTAAACCCAGATGAAAAGCCGGCTACTCTGCGCGACGCAGCAGGGAATCAACTCACCGACTTCGACCTATCGTTCTTAAAATTGGAAGATATGGAGTCTAATCTCGTCTATAGCCCATTATCAATCAAATATGCCCTTCTCATGCTGGAAAAGGGAACTGATGGCGATTCGAAAACTCAAATCAATAAATATCTTGGCGATTACAACCCACGCCATTATCTAAATAGCGCCAATCTTTCTCTCGCTAACGTTCTGTTCGTCCGCGACGAGTTTTCTGGTAAAGTTCTTGACAGCTACAAAACTGACATCGACAGTAGCTTCGGCGCTCAAACCATCTCGGATCCTTTCGCTGATGCTACCAATATCAATAATTGGATCTCAGAACACACGTTCAATCAAATCAACAATACTTTGGAAGACGACCAAGTCAGCAACCCTCTTACAAAGTTCGCGCTTGTTAATGCGCTTGCTATTGATATGAACTGGAAGAACAAACTTCAATGTAGTAACCTCGATCCAGAATCAGACGTTCCTTGCATTGATTATCATGTTAATTACGCCCACGAAAATTATTACGACTCAGTAGGTGGGATCAAGATGTCCTACCCATCGATGACTTTCAACGGCCATGAAAATACCAAATCAGTAGCAATCGGCGCAAGTATTAATCGCTACGATATCATCAATGAATTAGGCGAAGACCATATCCGCGAAACCGTACAACAAGCATACCAAGACTGGTTGGCGTCAGAAGAATCTAAGTGCGCCAGCGACACCTCGTTCAATATCGACACCTACATCGAAGAACTTAAAGCAAACTACAAAGACGTTAAGACATCAACTGATTTCTACGAATACACCGATGATTCCGTAAAGGTTCTCGCCAAGGATCTCAGGGAGTACGATGGAACCACCCTTCAATATGTTAGCATCATGCCAAAAGAAGGATCACTCGCAAATTACATCGATAACACCGATGCCGGCAAAATCAACAATATCTTATCCAATCTTGAGAGCATTGAACTAAGCAACTTCAAAGAAGGCGTCGTTACAAAAATCAAGGCCCAGATTCCTCTCTTTAGCTTTAACTATAACCTCAAGTTACGTGACGACCTTAAAGAACTTGGTATCGAAGATGTCTTTGACGAGAAAAAAGCAAATCTTTCAAACCTTGTAGTACAAGACAAGACCACCGAAGGGCTTTTCATCACCGACGCAGTCCATAAAGCCAATATTGAATTCACTAACCTCGGCATAAAAGCCGCGGCAACAACGGTATTCATTGGCGGCATGGGCGCAGCAGGCCCGTGCGCATTTGAATACAATTGGGATGTTCCAGTTGAAGAAATCGATCTAACGTTCGACCAGCCATTCCTCTTCTTAATTCGCGATAAAAGCTCTGGAGAAATCTGGTTTACTGGCACAGTTTACGAAGGTACCGAAAACACGGAAGAATAGCACAACAAAAACCAAGCCCTAGACAGGGCTTGTTTTTTGTTGCACATATTATATAATATAAAATGAGGTTATCCAAAATCTAGCAAAGGGGGACTTAACATGTCAAGCCAAAGCACGGGTAACAAACCACCAATCGAGGTCGATGTTTCTCCAAAATCCAAAACACATTTCAATGCCGGAGAAGTCGGCAAGGCTATCGTTATCATTATTATTTTTGTTGTAGCCAGCGTTTTAATGACAGTCGCACTCTGTCAAAACCATGATCGTGATTTAGAAAACGCAATCGCACAAACCGAAGCTAAACGCATTGAGTTCGAAACAGCTATCCAAAAAATACAAGAACGGGAACAGGAGCTTGATCGGCGCGAACAAAAGCTCGCAACCAACCAAGCAGTGTTAGAAAGAACCGAAAACGAACTCACAGAAAAACAAGCTGCACTCGATGAGGAAATGACCGCATTTAATATTGAAAAAGACGATTTTTATGTCCAATATCAACGTATCAAAGAGCTTTCCGAAACGCTTTCCGCCGAACTCAAATCACTCTATCCAGACGAAACAATCGAATGGGTTAACCTAGATGAACCAGAAGACGAAAACCCGGATTTCGTGGTCGAAAATATCGATCTCGAAGAAGATGGCTAATAACCTCAACACCCCGCCTCGCCTCCGCGAGGCATTTTTTAGCAAAACTAGTTGTTCTGTACTTCGCAACTATCCCCCGCGCTTCGTTATTTGTAAAATCATTTATGTTTTTATTAATTATATGCTACAATAGACGCATAACTTAACATGGAGAAAACAATGGCTACCATTGACCAACAATTTGTCGAGTATATCGTCAAAACCCTAGTAAATATTCCCGAGAAAGTTTCCGTCGAGCGCAAAATCGATGAAAAAGGAGTTCTTCTGACCCTCTCTGTCGATCCACAAGACGTTGGTCGCGTCATTGGTAAACGCGGCGCTACCGCACAATCCATCCGCACTCTCTTACGCGCTCTCGGTACTAAAAACGATGCACGCTATAACTTAAAGATCGTCAATAATGACGGCGGCGAACTTGAAGAAAAACCGAATGAAGAAAAGGAAGAAGAGCCGGTCGTCGAAAAATCCGACGATCTAGCCGAAAAAACTCGTGCCGAACTCGCCGACTTAGACGACCTAGACATTTAAGTCCATTCTCCCAAAATAGCCTCCTCTGAGGCTATTTTTTGTCCGTTTTTTTTAAGCAATTCATAAAAAATGAACCTTGCAAAACGCTTTTGCATAGCATAAAATATAAACATAAAGGGCTTAAGGCCCAGTGGAGGTATCGTTCTAAAAGGTCATATTATTCTTCTTTAGAATCAAAATCCATTAAGAATAATCATATATAGGAAGGGAAAAATGCGAGGAGCCCCGAACTCAAAATTAAAAATTTCTTCTAAAGAACATATTAGATCGAAGTTTTTTAATTCACTAACAAATTATCAATTCTTTTTGATCGCCGCAGCCTTATTGTTACTTGCGCCAGTTGCTGCCAGGCTAACTTTCGCAGAAGAATTATCCTCGGATTTTTCAAGTGAAGTTGCTAGCAAAGAAAATGAAGGACAAGACACCGAAGACACTCTGCAAGAAGAGAACTTAGAAGAGCTAGACGAGAAAGAGGAAGAAAAAGAAGAAAAAGAAGAGAAAGAAGAGAAAGAAGAGAAAGAAGAGGATAAAAAATTAGGGTCTAACGACGAAGAACTTGATCAAAACAACGAAAATGTGCAGGACGAAGAAGATTTAGAAGAAGACGGCGATGATTCCGAGCAAGAAGAATCACTCCCCGAACCCGGACCGCTGAAAGCCCCTGAATACTTCGTCGGAATCGATTTGAGCACTCCACGAACAGCGGACGCGATTTTTCACTCCGGCTCACAATCATTCTATAGTAACCTATACGCATCACTACCTTCTAGATACAATTCACGCGAGGAGTCCTTTGGTCGAAACGTCAGAATCAAAGATCAATGGTATGAAGGACTATGCTGGGCTTATTCAAATTCAACTGCTCTCGAATACTACCTTAGAAGACGGAATCTTTCCTCAAATTATGAAGTCTCTCCAAAACACATAGATTACCAAATGGTGCAAGGCACCCTTGCCTACAACAACTCATCGTCGCATAATGTATTGTACGAAAGACTCGCGTCTGGCATGGGCTGGGATAGGGAGCTCGGTGATGGCGGGAATACCTTCCACATGTACTTCTCGTATGCAAACCCTCTCGGCGTTATGTCGGAGTCAGACTTCACATCCGTAATTAAAGCAAACGATAGCAAGATCGGAAGTATTAGCCGTTATGAAGACATATTTACCACACATACGGAAGCTCTCAATTCTCAAGGTAGATATGTCAAAAAACAAAACTACAACGCAATTAATGATTCGAGCAAAACCGATTTTGTTGTGACCGGTATGGAAGAAGTCTACTATCCGTATTATGTATCCGCAAGTTCAGACTCGGAAAAACAATCTGCGATAGAAGTACTCAAAAACGCCATCAAAGATTATGGTGCAGCCACTATCGGCTCATTCTTCGATCCAGACAATTGTATGGATACTCAATACGTATATAACAATGGTTCTATAGTATATTCAAACGGTTATCCTGTCGTAAATGCCACCATCATCGACAAGTCCAATGGGCAATATAGCACTCAGTGCAATACGAGCACTGGTCATGCTATGACTTTGGTTGGATGGGATGATAGTTTCACTTATAAAGATAACGGTGTACAGAAGCAAGGCGCCTTTATCATTCAAAACTCATGGGGTGAAGGCGAAATAGAATTACAAACGGGGGTTCCAGTAATAGCAAATTACTATTTTAGCTACGATTCCGCTATTGACGCTGTTTGGTTTACATCAGTAGAAGCTCGAAATGCTTACGATCATTATTACACCGTTTCTGATTATAATACCGCTCAAATTCAACCCAGCAACAACGAAATAATTTTCGAATTCACGTCAAATGGGAGAGAAACTCTTAAGACGCTCTCTTTTGTCCAACCGTTTGCAAATAATGCACCATTCAAAATCTGGATCAGCACAACCGGCCAGGAATCAGATTTCGTCTATCTATATGATTGGAATGTGCCAATGGGTATGGCAAAATACACCTTCCCGGCCAATAAAATCGTCAATGGTAAGTTTGCCATAAAACTCGAGAGCACTTATTATGATTTTACCGACAACGATAAAAAATTCCTAATTGCAAACGTATACACTAAAGATGAAGCTGTTGCTCAGGTCGTCCGTACCCTCACTTACGACGCTAACGGTGGCACCTTCCCAACCGGCTCTACGACAACGGGAACTTGTAATGCAGCTAGCGCTACCGCGAGTTGTAACGTTGCTATTTCAAATCTCACTCCAAACGCTCCAAACGGAAAAGCTTTCCTAGGATGGTCAGAATCAAGTAACGCCACGGAACCAGGATACGTTTCGGGCCAGACTATTGCTCTCGACAGTGACAAAACCATCTACGCTGTTTATGCTACAAATCACAACTATACCCTCACTTACGACGCTAACGGTGGTACTTTCTCATCCAGCGCAACTACTACAGACTCCTGTACAACCACTGACACTTATTGCGAAAGAACTAT
>JAEEGL016178872.1_pt1 | contig 16427 bp, 7 predicted proteins | sample 9134231 | NCBI WGS metagenome assembly JAEEGL01 (sample SAMN16246548, study PRJNA631951) | gut metagenome | biome: gut microbiome; feature: rumen; material: fiber-attached | host: Bos | place: Iran: Karaj | collected 2018-10
CAATCAAAGGAGAAGTATCGGTATAGTTTTTGAGACGCGATAAATCGCGCCTCTACAACAATTAAACAATTAAACAATCAACATTCCAACATAATGATCCTTTCCATCATCGTGGCCATGGCCGAAAACCGCGCTATCGGCAAAAACGGCGACCTCATCTGGCACAACTCCCGCGACTTGAAGCAATTCAAGAAGATCACCTCGGGGCATACCGTTATCATGGGTTACAACACCTATATGTCGTTGCCAGGACAGAAGGCCTTACCCAACCGTCGCAACATCATCCTTTCCACCCGATTGGACGAAGCTCCTGAAGGCTTTGAGGTGGTTTCGTCCATCAAGCAGGCTTTGGAAGCGGTGAAAGACGAAGAGGAAGTGTTCATTATGGGTGGTGGAATGGTTTACGAGCAATTTCTCCCTTACACCAGTCGTCTCTACCTCACTCGAATCGGCAAGAGTTTTGAGGCCGACACTTATTTCCCCTTCATCAACTTCGAGGAATGGGATTTGGTTGATCTTGAAGTGATTGACGACGATCCACAGGTGGATTATTCCTATCGGTTCGAGGTTTGGGAGCGATCGTTGAATTGTTGAACTGTTGATTTGTTGAATTGTTTTAGGCAACAGTTAAACAATTCAATAATCAACAACAATCTACTTCTCAAAATGCTGATAGTCTTTTCCGCTAAGCCAATCGCCGCCCCAGTGGAAACCGTGCTGTTTGAATAATCGGTAACACAAGTCGCCTTTGACGATTTTGTATGGGAACGTCTCTTCCCTATGTAGGTAATCCGAGCTGCCTTCAGGACGAACGATGGCTTTGCCTACACCTTTAACTTTATAATACGGATTGTATTTGGGATTAATGTCAACGGCGACACCATAACTATGCTTTGATGTCTTCCCTCCTGCGGTAATGCTTCGTTGGTTGAAACATGAGGAATTGTTATCATACATTGACGCTTCGTCATCACCATAATAGTAATCAATGAGCCGCATCTTTTCGATGGGATAAGCGGCCACATACAAGGCCTTGAAAATCTCCAGCAAATCTTGTGAAATGGACGCGGCACAAACCATTTCGCCGACAATGGAATTACCATCAGCATCGCAATGTAAGACCCGCAAATAGCGCAGGTCGCCCCACGAAATCTGCCCTTTTTGGTGCATTGAGCAATTATCCATCATGTTTCTGAGCTGGTCAGAAATAGGTGAAATGCTGAAAAAACGATCATACCCATAGACCTTTAGAAATGGCTTTGGCACCACATCTCCTGGACGATAGTTGTCTTGAGCCCATACTCCTTGAGCAAACAACAGAAACAACACTATGGACAGCCATTTTTTCATCGGGGCGCAAAAGTAATAAAAAAAACGGTTGCCCCCGCGAAAGAGGCAACCGTTTGGAACCAGTCTCAGACAAAATTATCTGATAACCGTAATGCGTTTGGTGACATCACCATTGTCGGTGAAGACACGTATCATATAGACACCTGCCTCCATACTGCCCAAATTGATGTCAACAGACTCGCCTTTGCATTCCAACTCATAAACCAACTGACCCATCAGGTTATAAACCGTAACGTGGTTCAGGCCTTGGCCTTCAACGGTGAAGCGGCTGGTAGTAGGATTGGGGAATACTGAGATGTTGTTCGCTTCCACCTCCATAATTCCATCAGCATAATACGGGGCATGGAGATAGAACTGGTTGTGGTCGTTAATCCAGTAAGCCGGAGCTGACATACAATCCAAGTCGCTATAATAGGCATAGAGTTTATAGTAGTAGTCTCCATCCTGGGAAGTAGAGTTGTCAGTGTAAGAAGTAGCAGAAGAGCTCAACAGCTTGATTCTCTCGTAAGTGCCGTCTTCGCCATACTTTCTGAAGAGGTAGTAGCCAGAGAGGCCATCATGAGGTTCAGGCTTTTCCCATTTCAGTTTAATCTTGTAACTGCTACCCGTGTATTCAAAGTCAATGTCAGTCGGGGCATAGCAAGCACCGGCAGAAGCGCATGACTCATTGGAATATTGACCATTTTCTCCACCATAGTAAAGGTAACCAACAACATAGCAATGGCCACCTTGAGGAACATTTTCATCGACGAAGGAAGTACCTTCAGGAATCAAGCGATGGAGCAAGCCGTCGCGATACACCACGTAACCATAACCATCAGGACGGATGGGATCCCAAGAGACGTTGATGTTGTTCGGGTTTTCTTCATCAATAAGAGCCACTACGTTGGTCGGCACAGCATCACCTACAGAGTTGCCACAGCCGTTGTTGGCCTCGTAGAAGATGCCCTCCGGGAAATCATCGGAATTGCCACTATAGGTGTAGACAGAATTGTTTTGCGAATCTTTGATGGTGAAAGCCATAGTAAAGCTACCCGTTTGAGTGGGAGCCGACCAACCAAACGATACAGCACCTACAGGAATATCGACAGAGATATTCTGAACGCCGGAAGTGGTGGTAGTCACTTGCATGAAATCCGTACCAGCGGCATTATAGATATGAATTTGACCTCCACGGAAACCCGTAAACGAGGCTTGTGTGATATTGATTGTCCAAGCACATGTGGGGCCAAAGGCCACATTGTTAAGGTAAGCGATCTTACCGTGTGCGCCATTGCATACAGCGTAGACGGTATACGTGAAAGCATCAAAACGCGGTACACGGTCATCAGTGATTGTCATATCAGCGCCAGGAGTCACATTGTCTTGAGTGTAGATGATTTCACCATTACGGCAAACCACAATTTGATCAATGGAGGTAAGATTGCTATTGTTCAAGGTCTTGGAAGGGTTCTTCCACGATACGGTAGCAGAAAGCACGTTATTGGCGGCAGGTACGACCGTAAGGTTAGTGGGAGCTTGAGCTGTGCTGTTGTAAATGTCAACTGGAACGAAGTTATTGACAATTTTATTCTGTGCATCATAATCAATACCTTCAATGAGGAACCAGCCATCGCCACTGCCACCCCAACCCCAATTGAAGTGGAAGTAATCGTTATCGTCGTATCCATCACAGATGAAGGCATGGCCATAAGGAGATCCAGATTCAACACCAGCATAATACAAAGGCCATCCCATGTCGAATGCCTCCTTCAGTGTGTTCATCCAAGTGGCAAGGTTCGTCTTGTTGACCACTGTAGCAGCATTTGAATAACGGAAATAGTTGGAAATGGCTACAGGAACACTTTCGCTGTTGGCTCCACTGCCTTCTTCAATATCACCACCATAATTCATATTAACGGAAACGCCACAATGATAGCAAAGAGTGGCGACAGCCTGACCTTCTTCGGGAGTGTAGTTGCTACCAGTATAAGAATTCAACATATTATCCCAATCGTATGTTGTGGCACCAAAATTGACACTTTGTTGACCATACTTGGGATGGTTGTAAGTATGGCTTCCTTGTCCTTGGGCAGGATGGTTCCAATACTTCATAATTTGTGACATGGCTGTGGCCACACAACCCACATAGGCATGGTAACCGGAATTGGGGCTTTGTGGGTCATCAGGGCACATGCTGTTGTAAGGAGCCGGGCTTTGGTTCCATTTGGTCTTTACAAGAAAATCGACACCTCTTCCACCATTGCGCGAAATCAATTTGCCAGAATTCATCACACTTTGCCATTCGGCAACGACTTGAGGATTGGCGTTACCCAAAAGCTTTCCAGTACGATTAACTCTCACCTGATTGAGCATATAACCCAATGCAGGATTAATGTTTTCGGCATCGAAAATTCCTTCATTGGAATATGCGACAACAGGACGGTAAAAATCATCAGCTGAGACGATGACATATCCCTCACTGCCGACATTAAACACATAGAAACAGGCTTCGCCACGGGTGGAGGTACCAGTATAGACCAAGGTAAGGTCATCCACTTGGCGCGACTGCTCAAAATTGGATTGGACAAATTGTTGTCCCACATACTTGGCCTGGCTCACGCTGACTGGATTGGCCTGAACCATCCCAATGCCCAAAACCAAGGCTAGCATAGTCACTAAATACTTCTTCATTGTAGTTGATTTTTAAATTAGATTCTGATTAAGCGTGCAAATATAGAGATTTTCCTGAAACATCGCGCTTTGTTTGAAAATAAGTTGAAAAAAAACTTCTTCAATGGACAATCGTGACGCGACGCATCAACTGCCCTTGAATGGTCAATGTTTTTACAAGATAAATGCCCTCGTTCCATTCCGACACGTTGAATTTCATCATATCACAATCAAGGTCGGCATCGAAAACAACTTGTCCAAGTATATTATATACAGAAATATGTGTCATCCCTTCAGCCTCAACACTGACGGATTGGTCGGCGGGGTTGGGGAACAAGTTCATTTCAGCAGTTGCCAATTCTTCAACACTAGTGGGTGAATAATACACGTGCAGATAGAACAAATTTGGATCGTACCGTACTGAAGCTGGAGCCGATGTGCAGTCGTTGGCAGAATAATAGGCGTAAAGCCGATAGTAATAGTCGCCCTCTTGGTTGGCCGTATTGTCAATATAGCTTGTGGCTGATGCACCAATCAGTTTGATTCTCTCATACGTACCATTTTCGCCCTGTTTACGGTAAAGTATATAGCCCGAAAGGCCCTCTGAAGGTTCTGGTTTGTCCCACAACAGCTTGATTTTATACGCACTGCCTGTGTATTCAAACCAAAAATTGCTGGCACCCAAGCAATCGCCCGCCGAGGCGCAAGTCTCGTTAGAAGGGTCAGTCTCGCCACCGAGTCCCAATGCTGTCACCGTATAGCAATGGCCTTCAGTGATATTCTCGTCGACGAAATGCATTTCTGTTGAAAATCCATAGAGCTGTTCATCGCGATAGATATTATAACCATACTCAGGTTCAACGCCATCAAGGCTCCAAGTAAGAACAGCATTGTCTTCCTCCTTTTCAGCCCTCAATTGATAAGGAACCTGATAAATTAGTTCTTGTCCACAACCATTGTTGACCTCAAGGAAAATGCCTTGGACCAAGCCAGAGGAATTGCCTTGATAAGTGAACACCGTGTTGTTTTCCGAGTCCTTGATCACCACTGAAATATTGTTCACCTCGCTATTGGGCAAAGTCCAGCCAAAGCTGCCCGTTCCAACTGGCATTGCAAAGTCAATCAATTGAGTAGTTGAGTTGGTGACCGTAAAACGTTGGATTTCTCTTCCTGATGCACTATAAAGTGAAACATAGCCTCCTTTCCAGCCTTGGAATGCAGTGGATTGCATAATGATTTTCCATTCGCACGAAGGTGCAATGAGGACTTTGTCAAAGTAATTCCATGCGCCTATCCGATCATTTGTGATGGCATAGACGGCATAATCATAAGTATCGTAATGAGGTATGCTTTCGTCGGTGAAAGTCATATCAGCCCCTGGGACCACATTATCTTCGGTATACACCACTTGACCGTTGCGGACCAGCACAATTTGGTCGATAGCGGTCAGAGGGTCGTTAGTCAAGGTGATCTCCGGGTTCTTCCAAGAAACTTGGGCCGAAAGCGAACCATCGGTTGCAGGTACCACGTTCAGATTGGTGGGCAAATTGGGTGTAGCACTATAAATTGCTTCGGGTACATAGTTGTAGATAACACTCTGACCATCCGTATATCCATGGCTGTCGATGTCGAACCAGCCATCGCCGCTACCACTCCAGCCCCAATTGAAATGAACCATATCGTTGTCGTTGTAGCCGTCAAGCACGTATGCGTGACCGCCACCACGATGCACCATTGGCCAATCCATATCAATTGATTTGATGATCAATTGCATATAACCCTCATGAGTGTAATCCTCACGGTAATAGTTGGTCATCTGGTCGGTGTATTGAAAATAGAGAGGCATTCTGGAACAAAGCACTGTTGTGACAGCACCGCTGCTGGTAGGGCGGTAGTTCATATCGACACTTACGCCAACGTGGTAGATCAACTGAGCCACAGCCTCAATTTGCTCCAACGGAGAGTTGGTAGAGATGGAATTAGGCATATTGTCCCAATCGTAGGTCGCTTCACCGAAATTGACGGTCAAAGGACCATATTCCGGATGGTCTTCAGGAGTATAGGTATGGCTGCCTTGCCCATGCAATGGTTGGTTCCAATACTTCATCAGCTGAGCGGCAGCTGTAGCCACGCAGCCCGCATAGCAGTGTCCGCCAGGTCCTCCGTCGCCTTCAGGACAGAAATAGTTGTATGGATAATTCTGGTTCCATAGGGTCTGCACAAGGTATTCGTCTTCCCTTCCTCCATGACGCGACACCATACGACCCGTTTTTTCAAGCATTACCCAATCTGCAGTCACCTTATAGGGTGCTGTTGCAGCGGCAGAGGCTTCCATCACACCTTGACGGACAATTTCCAAATAATCGGCCAAAGAAGGGGCCATATCTTCGGGGTTGAAAATGCCTTCATCAGAATAGCCGATGACAGGACGATAGTTGTCGTCGGCAGAGATGATGACAAAGCCAGTTTCGCCCACATTGTAAATAAAATAACAAGCTTCTCCCCTTTCGGAACAAGCCGTGTAAACCAATTTTAAATCGGAGCTCTGGCGAGTGAATTCAAAGTTGACCTTCACAAAGAATTGCCCCAAACGTTTTGCTGTCTCTTGGTCGACAGGACGAGCCTGAAGCGCAACGCTTATGAGGGCGAGTATCAACAGGGTAAAAATGTTTTTTTTCATCGCTTCGTGTTTTGGTATATTCAGGCGGCAAATATATACAAAAAGAAGGAAACAAGTTGTGTTTCCTTCTTCGATTTAGTAATTTTGCACTGATTATCAATGTATCACTGCAAAGCGCTTGGTGGCAGTGCCTTGAGCAGTCTTAATGCTAATGGTGTAAACGCCAGAGGCGAAATCGGAAGTGCTGATGACCACGCCATCCTCGCTGCAACGCTGTGTCATCACAACTTGACCCATTACGTTGAAAATAGTCACTTGTTGCAGTCCCTCAGCCTCAACGCTCATCAGAATGTTGGCAGGATTAGGATACACATTGAAGTCCTTTCCGTCATTCTCACTGACTGAGGTCACTTCTACGTAAATATAGTCCGTGTCGTCATCGGCCCATGCAGGAGTGGACTCGCAATAGCTACGATAAGCCGTCACCTGATAGTAATAGTTGCCGGCATCCACCATATCGAAGTATTCATGCAAAGTCTTATCGACAGTGGCAATCTCTTCATATTCTATTCCATTTTCACTGCGATAGACTTTAAACGACTGAGGTTCGCCCTCGTAGTCCCAAGTAAGCATAGTGCCAAATCCGTCACCATTCCATTGATATTCTCCGTTTAGGTTGGTCGGAGGCAAACAGCCACCACAATCGTTGTCGCCTTCATAAAGCGTCACAGGAAGCTGGTTGGAATTGCCAGTGAACGTATAAACAGAACTATTGGCCGAGTTCTTGATGTTGATGGTTAGGCTTTGAACTGCCGAGGATGGGGCTACCCAGCAAAAAGAAACATTGCCTTCCGGCAAATGAATTTGTTGGCTGATTGGTGAAGAAGAGGTCATCGTGATTTCTTCAAGAACAGAATTAAATGAGTTTTTCACTTGAATCTTACCGCCATTCCAGCCTTGGAAATTAGTAGTCTGACCAACAACTTTCCAAGTGCAGGTTGGACCGTATTGGTACTTAATCTCTGCAAAACGGCCTTTCACATTGTTGGAAAGGAAATACAAAGAATACGTATAGCAATCGTATTCAGGTACGTTGTCCTCAAAATGCATAACTTCGCCAGGCACCACATTGCTTTGGGTGAAAACCTGTTGTCCGTTACGAAGCAGCACCACTTGATCGATGTTTTCCAAAACACTGCCATCCAAAGAGGTAGTTGGATTGGACCAACTGACGATACCTATCTTGGAATGTGCATTCTCAGCAGTGACATCTAGATCCTCAACAGCAGGAATCAACGCATCGTAGACGTAGTCAGGAATGTAATCAAAAATTGCCGCCTGACCAATGTTAAAGCTGCCATTCCAGCCTGTGTTCAGTGCATCGATAGCATAATAGTTGTTAAGCGAACCGCTCCAGCCCCAGTTGAAATAGAACTTACGGTCGCTCTCACTATATCCACAGCAGACAAAGGCGTGACCGCCTGACTCATCGCTACCTGAATAATACAATGGGAAGCCTTCTCTCAAGCTGGCAATCAGCATTTCTTCCCAATCATACTTGGAATAGAGGTCTCTGTCTTTACGTTCAGCTTTATCTGTATAGCGGAAATAATTGGCAATCGCAGGTGGGACGTCTGTGGAATAGGCACCCGAGGAACCGCCACCATACATCATGTCAACAGACACACCACAATGGTACATCAACGTAGCTACAGCTTGGTAATTAGAACTATTGCAGGAGTTGGGCATATTGGCCCAATCGTACGTTGTAGCACCAAAATTAACAGTCTGCATAGGATAGCCATCAGGTGTATAGCTATGTTCACCATTGCCTTGGATAGGCCAGTTCCAATACTTCATCACCATCGACATGGCCGTAGCCACACAGCCAGCATAGGCATGGCCGCCAGGGCCGCCATGGCCAGTGGGACAATAGGCATTGTAAGGATAATCCTGGTTCCAATTGGTGGTTAACAAAGGAGCAACATCGCCACGGGTACTGCGATTGTCATTCTCAAATCCATCCTTAGCAACATGAGTCCATTCGGAAGTCACTTCCATATCCGGCTCAAAATTGTTTTGTTGGGCGAATGCAATCTGACGCGCATAAAAGCGCAAATAGTAGGCAAAACCATCAGGCATTAAGTTGGGGTCGACACTCTGTTCATCTGAAAAGGCGAGGATGGGACGTGCTACATCATCAGCCGAGACCAAGACGAATCCGTTGTCGAAATTGAAAATGTAAACAGCCGGGTTACCACTCTCAGTCATTTCAGTGTAGACCAAATTGAGTTCGGCGACCTGTTTGGCAGAATGGCTCTGCACATATTTCATACCCAATTGGCGTGCTTGATCCACGTCGACGGGCGAAGCGATGAGCTGGCTCGCAAACATAGCCAAGGTCATCATCAGAAATAAAGTTTTTCTCATTGGTTTAATAGTATTAAATTATTGATTTTTATTATTTACATCTTTACAACTCGCTGCACCATTGAGCCGTTAGCCGTGCTAACCTTTACGAAATAAATGCCGCTTTGCAGTTGGCTCATATCAAGAACAGCCTGACCGTCTTCGGCAGACATTTGTATCAGGCATTGACCTACAAGGTCAAAGACACTCACTGAAGTCATCTCCTCAGCTTCGACGCTCAACAGACCCGTGGTGGGATTGGGATAGAGTTGCACATTGGAAATCGGATTCTCATTGACTGATACATTGCTGAACCTGATAAAGTCCTCGCCTTCCTCAGTCAAACCATATTCCGATTCACAATCTTCATACACTGCCTTGACCCTATAGGACTTGTCCATTCCGTTGGGGTCAATGTCCTCTTGGTAGTACTCATTGGTTATTCCTGGAACAGTCACTTCGATAGAGTCGCCCGTCAGATGGTCCATAACGGACACGATGAAATGGTCGGGAATACGCTCTTCGTAATTGTGGCTCCAGCTGAGATGAACCGTATTTACCGGCTCTAACAAACGTTTGAAATCAAACGGAGCAGGACAAGGCAGCGGATCTGCCTCAAAGACTACCGTCACCTCATTGGTCGTGAACTCATGCGATAATCCGCTATCCCCTTCAGGAGCAAAAGCAGTAACTTTATAAGTATAGGTACCGCCTTGCACCAAGTCTTCATTGTCAACATAAGAAACGTCAGTCACCGAATTGGAAATGACTACTCCATTGCGAGAAACGGTATAATTATTATCCAAAACTTGATAAATAGGCTCCCAATAAAGGGTGACCGACATCGCTTCCTCGTCCACTTTGGCAATCAACCGAGGATTGGTGTTGTAGTATTGATCATTTGCCCAATTCACTTCAACGTAGAATTTACCCTCATCAAAAAGGCTGTTGGCATAAGTCGAGAAACAATTGTTTTCGTCATAGTAAGCCACAACAGCGTATTGATACACAACACCTTGCTGAGCCGATGTATCCTTATAGGTAGTCTGACGCAGACGTTTGATTTCCTTAAAGTTAGTTCCTTCTGTCTTACGATAGACAACATAGCCCTTAGGGGTCGTGTTTTCGGGTGCCGACCAAGTGAGTTGCACCCTATTGCCGACATAATCAAAGTACAAGTCCATCGGTTCGTCACAGCCTGTGCCCGAGGTAATGCAATACTCGTTGGAGTTGGCTGTCTCGCCGCCATTGCAGAGGGCTGTCACATAATAGCAGTGCCCACCAATGTTGGTATGCTCGTCTTTGTATTGTGTTTCATGTGCCATATTAAACAAGAAACCGTCACGATAAATGCAGTAACCAAATTCGGGGTCGTGGTCACTTTCCCAAGTAAGGATAACGGTTTGGTCATCTTCGGGGTCAAGAGTAGCCTTCAAGTTATATGGTGCCTCACAAATATTCTCATAACCGCAACTGTTGTTTAAAGTCTTGATTAGCCCTGCCTCCAAACCAGTAGAAGGGCCGCTGTATTCGTAAACAAGTTGGTTACTGGCATCCTTCACCTTAAAAGAGAGGTTGTTGATGATGGAATTAGGTTCCACCCAATAAAGGTTGTTATTGCCAAGAGCCATTTGGAAGGTCTGCATACTGGCAGTTGATTGCGTGGTAGTCAAGAAGTCGATATAGGAGCCAGCTGCATTTTGCACGGTAATGCCACCTCCGTTCCAACCATGGAAGTCAGATGAAGTCATAATTACCTTCCAGTCGCAATAAGGGCCGAATACGGCTTTCGTCTTAGCAGTGCGTCCATAGTTGTCATTCGCAACCACATGAACAGTATATTCGAATTGGTCAAAGAAAGGCACTTCATCATCGCAAGTTACGGTTTGACCCGGAGCTGTGCCTGTAATCTCTTGAACAGGAACATCATTGCGCTTGATGATGACTTTATCAATGGTGGTCAGCTCTGAACCCGACATTGTAGTTGTCGGATTAGTCCATGTGAGATGGCCAATGCGCGATACGTCGCTGTCAATGCTCACACTAAGGTCAGTGACCGTCTGAGGCATCCCATCGTAGATATAATCGGGAATGAAATCGTAGACAATAGCCTGACCGCCTGTGTAGTCGAAGTTTTCGCCATCGATGAGGAGGAAACCGTTGGAAGAACCGCCCCAGCCCCAATTGAAATGAAACAGCCCGTCGGTGTCGTAGCCGTCGCAAATGAAAGCATGGCCGCCTTCTTCACTATGTCCGGAATAATAAATCGGTATGTATTGGTCGATGTTGGACTTCAACAACGCAATCCAATCGTCATAGAAGCCGATCCTGGAAATGTGGGTGGAATGGTCGGAATAAGAAAAATACTGATTGATGGCGATAGGCACATCGACAGAAAAAGCACCGCTGCCATCAGACTCATAATTCATGTCGACCGATACACCACAATGCCACATCAAGGTGGCGACAGCTTCTTTCTGTTCTGGAGTAATGGTTCCTGACGAGTAGCTGTCGACCATATTGTCCCAATCGTATGTCGTGGCACCGAAGTCGGCGCTCAGTGTTTGGCCATTCCATTGGTAGCTATGGTTTCCTGTTCCCGTGACAGGCCACTCCCAATACTTCATCAGCTGGGCCATCGCAGTTGCCACACAACCCGTCGGGTAGCCATTTGGCACATACATATTGTAAGGGCTGCCTTGATCCCAGCGTTGCTGCACCAAAACATCAACAACAGGAAGGCTCTTCTCGGGATGCAACTGCCCTGAGCGTTCAAGGTTTTTCCATTCGCATGCCACCTTGCTGGTCGCAATGATATTCTCGTGGACACAGCGGGCAATGTCATTGCTCAACTCATTAAGCATATAGCGCATACCATCGGGGGCCGTGTCGTAGTCAAAATGGCCTTCGTAGGAATAACCAATAATCGGATGGTAGCAATCGTCAGCACTCACGATGACAAAACCTTCAGCAAGATTGAAAACGTAGGCTGTGGCAACACCGTTGTTAGAGCGGAAGGTGAACGCCAAATTGAGTTGGTTGGTAGCAGTTTTGGCAAACATAGCCTTGTTTTGTACAAAGCCTTGTCCCAAACGTTGGGCAGTAGCCACATCAACAGGCTTGGCATACATTGCCATGATACCCAACAATAAAGCGACGATAACAAGTAAGCTTTTTCTCATAGAGTGTGGTTTTATAAATTAATCCATTTTAAAGCGGCAAATATAAACATTTTTATGTTTTCTGTTCCTTTTTCTTTGCGGCAGGAAACAAAATATTGTTCAAAATGAGCCGATAACCCGGTGAATTGGTGTGCAAATCGAGTTCTGTAGGTGGGTCACCGACAATATGTTGGTAATCCTCGGGATCGTGACCGCCTAAAAAAGTCCAAAAACCATTGCCGAAATTGCCGTGGATATAACGATCTTCGTTTAAGGAGGCGTTATCTCCCAAGACGACGACAGAAGGTTTCACATAGTTCTTGTTGAAAGCAGTGGTCTGTCCCATAAATCCTTTCACCAAACGTTCGTGGCATTGGGTGAGCATCGTCGGCACTGGATCCCACTTGGCTGAGAAATCGAATAGCAGAAAATAGTCGTTTTGCTCGTTCACCAAACGTGAACGACCTTGGGTGACATCGATGTTGGAGATTTCGTATTCCTGCGGATTGACTGAAACAGAGAAATCGGTGAAAGCGAAGCAATTGTCATAGTTGAGGCGTTGCGGGTCACCGCTGCGGATGGGGTCGCCATCAAACATATAGTCGCAAATATCGAGGCCATCCGCCGACAAGGCCACATCGAAGCTGTCGGGAGCCGAACACATCGAGAACATATAGCCGCCCCCAGCCACAAACTCACGGATCTTCTTCACCACCGCTAGTTTGAGTTGAGAGACTTTAGAGAATCCCCAGCGCTGTGCAGTGGCTTCTTGCATACGCACGTCTTCCTGATACCAAGGATAATTACGGTATCGTGCCCAGAACTTGCCATATTGTCCCGTGAAGTCCTCATGGTGCAGATGAAGCCAGTCGTAGGTAGGCAACACACCTTGCAGCACCTCGTCATCATATATCACATCGTAAGGAATTTCGGCATAGGTCAACACAAGAGTGACGGCATCGTCCCAAGGCAGGTTGTTCTTTGGCGCATAAACTGCCACGCGTGGCACTTTTTGCAGCTTCATCTCGTCCATATTCACACTCGGGTCGGCAATTTCAGCCAAAATCGCATCAGCCTGAGCATCGGCGATGACATTGTAGGACACATTACGCATCTTGCATTCACGTTCAAACATATCGTGGTAAGGAATCAGGTAACTCCCTCCCCTATAGTTCAACAGCCAGCTGATTTCCACTTCGCGTTGAAGCACCCAATAGGCCACGCCGTATGCCTTCAGATGGTTCGTTTGGGTGTTGTCCATAGGAATGAGAAGGTAGGCGGCTCTGGTGGGCAGTGCCAAAACCAACAACATAAAAAAGATGAAAACTATTTTGCGCATAGCGGCATCTATTCTTTTTATTGGGCGCAAAAATAAGAAAAAAGGTGGGATAATCATCCCACCTTTGAAATTTTGGTTAGTATTTCGACTAATGAAGTCTGCTGGACTTCTGATTTGGTCAAAGCAAGGATAGCTTTACTATTTTGTGCCTGAAGGGAAGGTGAAGATCCTGTCGCCCGATACACTTGACTGGTAAATGTAGCCTTTTCCGGGTTCCAATGTGGACAACTGCCCCACCCATCTGCTGTTGCGGTAATTGGTATTACTGGTCTGCGACTGAACTGCGTCGCCATTGACGGCAAATCCGGCAAAGGTCTCGGAGATCGTCTTGCTCTCGCCAAACGGGAAAGCAATCCAGTTGGCACCTGTTCTTATTGTGACGGGATGCTCTGTCGGGTTGATGGGCATACCTTCCAGACTAATCTCACAGTCTGCACTGACAATAATCTTGTACATATGGGCCACATTCAACGTGTTCAGTCCTCCCGTCCAACGATGGTTGTTCGGGTTGTATAAGGTGTTTTGGGTCTGCGACTGGATAGTAATCGATGTGCCAGGAACAGCAGCGACAAGAGCGGCTTTGAGATCGTCCAAAGTGATTTCGACATTCGTCGAGAACCAATTGATGCCTTCCGAAAGCGCAACAGTCTGTTCGACCTCCGTTTCAATGCCAAGCTTGATTTGGTTCTTTTCATTCATCACAGTACCACTATACCCTGATGGATTACTTGGATTGTAGTTAATGCCGTCACTACAGATGCGGATGGCTTGCCTTGAAGCATTGAACACCCGACAAGCCATATGAGGTGAATTGGTCCAGGCACCTGAATTGTCGTCAACAACTAGAACGAGATTGGATATGCCGTCATAAACGAAGGACGTGTCGAAAACAATCTTGGTCCAATCATTAGACACCATTTGCACACTTCCTGAAAATACCATATCAGCATTGGTGACCGCGACCCAGTCCGAATTGCTGGCAAACGATGTTTTGTCGGTAGCAATCAAATAAAAGCTACAGGTACGGGTTTTCTCAGCTCCTCCGTTATAAAAACTAATGCTATTGATTGTACACGCAGTGCCAATCTCGTCAGCAGTATAAATCTGTTGGGTAAGTGAATATTTGAAATAGTTATAGCTCGGCAAATAGGAATTTGTTGTAGTGCCTCCATCACCAATCAAGACTCCCTCTTCGAATGTGGCCACAAGGTTTCTTCCTTGCATCACAGTGAAACTATATTCCAATTCCGTGGAAATCACTTGTCCGTCTTCAGTCCAACCACAGAAACTAAACCCGGAATTAGCCGTGGCAGTAACCGTGCAAATCTCACCAAACATAAACGAGCCACCGCCACTTACAATGCCGGCCCGTGCAGGGCTAGCACTGACATTAATGTTGATTGGGTCGGTTGTAGGAATCACCTTGGCAACCAAGAGCTGGTTTTTTACATTCAACAAATCAGCATAATCATTAGATGTAAAAGAAGTAGGAGGTGTCCCCGGATTGAAATTGGTGTGGTCAGAGTAAACTCTGATAGCCTGGCTTGGGGCATCGAACACACGGCATGACATTGAATTATCCCAACTGCCCGTATTGTCATCGGCGACAAGGACAACATTGGAAATGCCATCATAGTCAAATGGGGTGTCAAAGGTAATCATTGTCCATTCACCAGTAGTCATTGTGACACTGCCACTGAACACTTTGTCGGCCTCTGTTACGGTCACCCAATCGGTTGTGCTGGTGAAGGTGCTCTTCGTCGTACTCTTCAGATAGAAGTCATAGTTACGAATTCGCTCATTTCCATCATTATAGAAGGCTATGCTGGTGATGTAACCAGCCTCGCCAAGCTCCTCAGCTGTGTAAATCTGTTGGGTAAGCGAATATTTGTAATACGCATAACTTGGAAGGTAATTGTTGGTAGCTGAGCCTCCATCGCCTATGACAATTGAACCTTCCGGGGCGATGGCTGCCGTGACGGTTACAGAAGCAGTTGACAAGAGCCCATTCGAGTCGACACTTTTCAAATAATAGGAATATCTTCCATAGTCAAGATTAGTATCAATGTAAGATGTCTCATTTGTGTTGGAGACAAGGATTCCGCCTCTGTAAATGTTATATGACTGAGCATTGGCAGCCGCATTCCATGACAATGACACGTTATTTCCATTGACTGTGGCCACAAGTTGGGTTGGAGCTTCACTGTCGCTCGAAGTACCGTAGGTAAAGGAAATGGTGCTTCCCGCACTCGTGATGTTGTAGATCGAAAAATTGTAGTCAGGACTGCCTCCGGTGAAAAACGGATATGCACTTGTAGAAGAATTGAACTCGGTCCTACCTACATTGGAACTGAAGTATGCATTATCCAGATCGCCATCCTGCGCGGATGACCCATTGGGTCTAAAGATGTAGATTTCATCATAAATTCCATTGCTCGGATCATAAGGTTCGTTGCCCTCATAACGGGTGTCAATACGATAGACAAGGAGCCCTGAACCTGGCAATCCCGTCTCAAACAACGATGTGTTGTCCCTGTATTCCAACACATAGTACTGGTTAGGATCATCCGACTGTATTTTGTAGGCGACATTGGTTGCTGTTGACGAACTGATGGGGTTTAGGGTATATGTGCCCGCTTGGGTGATCTCGGGAATCTCGTCTATCCAGTGGCCATACTTCATTTTCATGTAGGCTCCGCAATGCTGCGGAGGGGTCGTATTGTCGCACATCAAATCCCATATGCCAACGGCGTCGGGGCCCGAATAGGAATAGTGGTACAGGTCGGGCGCGCCCAGCGAATGGTTCATCTCATGGCACATCGTTGAGGTGTTGAAATAGCCTGTCGCATCTGCCAGCTGGAAATTGAATGTATAGACGCGCTTGCCGTTGATCCTG
>JAEEGL010327140.1_pt1 | contig 16426 bp, 12 predicted proteins | sample 9134231 | NCBI WGS metagenome assembly JAEEGL01 (sample SAMN16246548, study PRJNA631951) | gut metagenome | biome: gut microbiome; feature: rumen; material: fiber-attached | host: Bos | place: Iran: Karaj | collected 2018-10
ATCGGACCACCACGCTGTCCACTATGAGTTTGTGCTTATCCATGTATCAGCATGACAGTGGTTAACAGGATGGCAAGAAACAGGAAATCAACCAGAAGCACGCTCAATTGCAGTTTCCTGCGGGAGAGGCCGAGATTGATAAAGAAAAAGATGGCGTCACGGCCTCGGAACTGTCTGACCAAATAGTATGTGATGGCGTAGACGACTGCCTTCAGGATGAACGCGTCAATGTAGAAGGAATAAGAAAAACCCCTCGCAAGTAGCTGAGCACAAACGATATTGTACAAGGCACCTACAAGAAACTGGATCTTTCCGTAACTCCATGTAAGATAGATTCTGTCCCGCAAAGTCATGGTTCCCTACAGGCCTCAATTATTATGCCTTTTTTTCTCTCAGGGGCTATTTGTCTAAGTAAAAAACGTTACATTTGTAATAGTTTGAATTACTGTAAGAAGGAGCAATCATGGGTATAAAAACCAAAGAGATTTACGAGGCCCCCTCGGCACAAGTGTTCGAGGTGGCGCGGGAAGGCGTTATCTGCCAGAGTACCGATGGAATAAATGCCAACCGCAGTGGCTATGGTACCGCGACTGAGGACGAATGGTAATTGAAAGGAGGACAAAGGCATGAAAAGATTGATGACTTCAATTCAGGTATTAGCCTCACTGCTGCTTACGGCAGCAGTCATGACGGCTTGTTCGAACGAAGATTTGATCGTCGACGAACCCACCCCAGTCACGACGGATACGCCGAGGACATATACCATCACCGTAAATGCGACTAAGGGCGAAGCGACACGCGCGCTCACCATCGACGGAAATACTCTCAACGCCACATGGAAAGCTGGCGAAGAGGTAATGGTCTACGGTGTGACGGGCGAAGGTTCTACCGAGCTGGAATCAGTCGATCCCATCGGCACGCTCACCGCGCGGAGCAGCGGGTCGCCGGCCACGCTCAAAGGTGAGCTCGCCTCCATTTACAAACCCACAATTGGAGCGAAACTCCGACTCAAATTCCTTTCCGACAACTATACGGGGCAGAAAGGGACACTTGAATACATCGCTACCAACTGTGACTATGCGACAGCCGACGTGACTATCACAAGTGTGACCGACGGCAACGTGACCACAACTCCCGCCTCGTTTGAGAACCAGCAGGCGGTTGTGAGGTTCTCACTCAAGAAGCAAGACGGCACTTCGCGCGTTGTCGCTACAGGCCTCACGGTGGAGGTTGGCAGCTTTAGTTATGACGTGAGTCCAGATATCCCGGATAGCGTCATATTCGTCGCCATTCCCGCGTCAACCAACATAAACGTGACACTCACCGCCACAAGTGACGAAGGAAACTTCAGCCGCGACAAGACGGGTGTCACCTTCGAGAAAGGAAAGTACTATGCTATCGGCGTGAAAATGAACAGGATACCGACGCTGGGAGACCTCTTCTACAGCGACGGATCATTCAGCACGACATTCGAAGAGGGCAAGACGCCCATCGGTGTGATCGCCTACGTCGGAACCGATGTGTTCACCGAGAACGGTGTCACCCTTCGCGACGGCACGGGCACCCTCCAGAGCCACGGACTGGTACTATGTCTGAAGAACGCCGCAGGTGGTGTAGTCTGGAGACGCAATGGAATGACTGAGATTACGGATATGACTTCGGAACCCTTCGTTGATGATACCGGTGACCTGAAACGCACGGATCATGTCAGCGGCTATGCGAATACGAGATTCCTGGCAGAGAAGGAAAATGCGGAAACGGACTATCCGGCAGCCTTTCGGGCATGGAACTACTCGGAACTGCCAGTTCCAGAGTCCACCACGGGTTGGTTCATGCCTAGTATTCAGCAGTGGGTGAAAATATTCACCGGACTTGGAGGTCTTAACGATAGCGAAATCACATGGCAAGCGTGGATTGACAGAAACAGGACTTCAATTCAAAAATTTGAAACGGCGATGGCAAAAGCTTATGCTTTTGACAAATTCCCGACTTATAGTTATGGCCTTTGGTCAAGTTCTGAGGCAACAGCCGGCGGGGCTAATATTGTAATGGTAAATACCAGTGGAAGTGATATAGGTATTCAATTCGGTTATACGAATAAGGTATTTAATGCAATCGTCCGCCCCGTGCTGGCGTTCTGATAGAAGAACAACAATATAAAAAGCCAGCGTGTTGATCACAACACGCTGGCTTTTCTCGCAAGGTGGTGCTGGGAAGAATCGAACTGCCGACACATGGATTTTCAGTCCATTGCTCTACCATCTGAGCTACAGCACCGTTTTGTTTTGGGATTGCAAAGATAGGTAAAATTTGTTTCTCTGCAAATTTATTTATGAAAAAATATTAAAATTTTTCTTGCCCAAAACACAGCTTCCAAAGCAACTGATTATAGGTTAACGATTATTGCCTTTCCATTATAATCGACGAGCTGGCCTTTGTGGGCCTGAGGACCGTCATAACCCACAGGATGCTCAGGATCGACGAGAATCACATTGAAACGGCGGGACTCCAGCATTCCCGGATAACTGCCGTCACGCTCTCCTATTATCAGTTCGCGCTCGGCATCGGTCCAGAAGAAAGTAATCTCGGAGCACTCTCCCCTTTCGTATCCGTATGTCAGACCATCATCCTCGTACAGAGTAAACTGACCGTCAGCGCCTGCATAGACATAAAGATCGATCAGCTCAGGCTGCTTCTCGTCACACCATTCCATATCCGGGCCCATAGGTACGATAGAACCGCCGCGCACATACAACGGCATCCTCTCGTAAGGAGCATCGGCAACGAAACGCCGGCCACCCTCGTAATGACGTCCGTCATAGAAATCATACCAGCTCGATCCGGCAGGCAGATAAACCTCACGGCTGCGGGCGCCATACTCATAGACAGGACATGGCATGAATGCCGGACCGAACATCCACTGGTCGCTCATGTCGACGACCTCCGGATCATCCGGGAAGTCCATCGGGAGTCCCCTCATTATAGTATAGTCCATATTATAGACCCAGCCGGCCATCGAATACAGATACGGCATCATGTTATATCTCAGTCTCATGTAATACAGGATCGACTTGTAGGCCTGTCCTTCGGTCGGATCGATATTCCAGAGCTCTCGGTTCGGCCACTGGCCATGGGCCCTGAAGATCGGTACGAAAGCTCCGAACTGATGCCAGCGGGTCTGGAGCTCGCGCCACTCATCGACGTTGCCGCCATGGAAACGGTTCTCGACGGTAAAACCTCCGATGTCCATACCCCAGAACGGGATTCCGCTCATCGAATAGCCGAGACCGGCGCTCATCTGCGCGCGCATGTCCAGCCAGCTCGCAGCTATGTCGCCGCTCCATGAAGCCGTAGAATAGCGCTGGAGTCCGGCGAAGCCGCTTCGCGTCAGCAGGAAGACTCTCTTGTCCGGGTCGACTCCGCGCTGGCCGTTATAGATAGCGTCAGCGTTGACGAGTCCATAAGCATTGAGATATTCGGTAGAAGGGCCGAGCTCGGTAGGAGTCGTAAGCGCCTTCTGATAATCCATAGGGAGACAGTCGCGCAGGTTAGGCTCGCTGGCGTCCATCCACCAGGCGTCGATCTTCTTGCCGTAACGGCTGTAGAGAGTCTCGTCCATCTGCTTCCAGAACAGCTTACGACCGCCCTCGGAATAAGCATCATAGAATGACTCCTCATATCCGAGCCAGTCGGTAAGGCCGACTTCCTCGGCATAAGGATAGACCCAGCCATTGGCCTTCAGCTCCTGATAATGGTCCGTATTGGTATAGAACTTAGGCCATACACTTATCATGAAGCGTCCGTGGAGAGAATGGATCTTGTCAAGCATGGCCTCCGGATCCGGGTAGCGGGACTTTTCGAACTCATGGCTTCCCCACTGATCAGCCTCCCAGTACTGCCAGTCCTGGACTATGTTATCGACAGGTATATGCCTGTCTCGCAGTTCCTGCATGGCATCCACGATTTCCTTCTGGGTCGCATAGTGCTCCCGGCTCTGCCAGAATCCAAGCACCCACTTAGGCATCACAGGAGCTCTTCCGGTAAGGGTCCTGTATCCGCTGATCACTTCATCGGCGTTTTCTCCAGCGATGAAATAATAGTCCATTTCCGGACTCATTTCTGTCCATATGGAAAGCTGGCCGCGCTCTTTTGCCGTCTGAGGCTCGGCTACACGCAGTCCCATATAGGAGACATCTCCGTCCGGAAGCCATTCGACTCTGACCGGAGTCTTCTCGCCTTTCTTGAGGTTGACGTCAAACTTATATGAATTAGGGTTCCAGGCCGCTCTCCAGCGCTGTGGAACGACTTCCTCTCCGCCGATAAAGACTTTCTGGTAACCAGCATAGTACAATATAAAGCGGTAATCTGCCGTTTCAGGAGCCTCCAGATAGCCTTCATATACTACTTTGGCACCCATGAGGCGTATGCCAGGAAGATTCTTTATAGCCCATTCATTCTCGAAATAGAGAGAGTCTTCCTGACGGACCAGAGAATCCCCGAAGGCCGGTTTATATGTTCCGGTAAGAGAGCCTTCCTTACCGTCCTTGTCATACAGGCGGAAGATATCTCCGAGCTGCCGGTACGGCTGAGGGTTTCCCCAGCGGCTGAGGGCATAGCTGTCCCAGAGAATTCCGTAGTTTCTGTTGCTCAACACGAATGGCACGGAAATCTTGGTATTGTACTGAAAGAGTTCCTCGCTCAGTCCCTTGTGGTTGAATTCGAGGGACTGGTGCTGTCCCAGTCCGTAGAAGGCTTCATCGTCAGGGCTGTCGAAAACGGCATTCCATGAATAGCCTTTCTTCCCTTCGACTTCAATCGGTTCGAAGGACTTGCCTTTCTTCGCTTCTTTCAGATACAGATTGTCCAGATCGTCACAGAAGGTTATCTTTCCTTTCCTGTCCACCTTGACTTTGAGGTCATTAGTGGTCAGGACGACAAAGCCGCCTTCTTTTCTGACACTGAATGTATCGCCGTCAGGTCTTCCGGTCACTATAAGGCTTTTCCTTTCCGGGAAGCTATCCTCCGGAGTCGCCTCGACCCTTATTATCGAGGCATCATAGACTGTGAGTCTCACGTTTGCCGGCTGACCGGGGTCCGGATTGGCTATCTTTACGGTAATGCCGTTCTGACCGGTCGTAAACTCCGGGGCGCACGCGGTAGCGGCAAGGATTGCCATACCGGCGGATAATGTGTAGGAAAGTAATTTTTTCATGTAATTCTTTAGAAGTGTCAGTTTTACAAATATAGTAATTATTTATATGCTTCTTAGGCCGATTTTATTAAATTTGCATTATGGCGGGAAGAAATTACATATCGGTGATCGTGCCGCTCAAACTGGATTGGATGCCATGCTACAGGACGGATCTTGACCTGCCCCGTGGCAGCCGGGTCTATGTTTCCTTTGCCGGCCGGCAGTATGTCGGTGTTGTCGCCGGGATGGCCGACCAGGTCGGCCAGGACGTGAGGATAAAGGAGATCGCCGGACCGACGGACCTGCCGCCGGTCTCCGAGACGGAGCTCCGGCTGTGGGCCTTCGTCGCGGACTATTACATGTGCACAATCGGAGAAGTCTATAAGATGGCCTACCCTGCCGGGAAGACGGTGACCGAAGAGACGATGGTCCGCAACCAGGCGAAACTCCAGGCCAGGCTCGAGAAACTCCGGCAGAAGCTGGAACATGCCCGGACCGACGCGACCCGCTGTCGGTATGAGGAAGAGATCCGGGCAGTGCAGGCGGAGATTGCCGGTCAGGCCGGGGATGACGGAATGAGGGCCGGCCTGGACGGACCGGAACTGACGGAGGCACAAAAGAAAGCCGACGACGAAATAGTCAAAGCCTTCGCCGACAAAAAGATAGCCCTGCTCCATGGAATCACGGGCTCGGGAAAGACCGAGATCTACATCCATGAGGCCCTCAAAACCCTCCGGGAAGGACGGAACGTCCTTTATCTGGTCCCGGAAATCGCGCTTAGCCGCCAGCTCGAAGAACGGTTGCGTTCGATATTCGGAGAACGCCTCCTGACCTTCCACTCCGGGAAAACGGTCGTCCAGCGCAGAAACGTGGCCACCAGCCTGCGCGAAGGCCGATACATCGTGCTCGGGACCCGCTCAGCCCTGTTTTTGCCGCACCATGATCTCGGGCTAATAATAATCGACGAGGAACATGACTCCTCCTACAAGCAGGATACGCCGGCCCCGCGGTACAACGGCCGCGACACCGCGATCATGCTCGGAAGCATCTGCGGCAGCAACGTGATCCTCGGGTCCGCGACCCCGTCGCTCGAGTCCCTGTACAACTGCGAGGCCGGCCGATATCGGCTGGTATCCCTGGCGGAGCGCTACTACAGCGGCGGAGAGACCGATGTCGAGGTCATAGACACAATTGCCGAACGCCGCAAAAAAGGTATGGTCGGCAACTTCTCGAGAAAACTGATAGAGCACATACATACGGCCCTGGCCGACGGCGGACAGGTGATACTGCTTCGCGGACGCAGGGCTTATTCTCCTGTGGTCCAATGCGACACATGCGGAGAGATCCCTAAATGCCCGCATTGCAACGTTGCCCTCAGCTATCATAAGACAAAGGAAAGGCTGGTCTGCCATTACTGCGGATACACTGCCCGATTCGATGGGAAATGCCCGTCCTGCGGAGGCAATCTTCTGCCTCTGGGCGCCGGGACTCAGAGAATTGAAGAAGAGGCTGCAGCACTCTTCCCTGATGCCAGAATTGCCAGACTCGACAGCGATACCGGATCGGACACTTCCATAATAAAGTCCTTCGCCAAGGGAGAGACCGACATACTAATAGGCACCCAGATAGTGACAAAAGGATTTGATTTCGAGAAACTTACGCTCGTGGCAGTATTGCAGGCCGACTCGCTTCTCGGACAGCAGGACTTCAGGGCCGACGAGAAGGCCATGCAGATCCTGGAACAGTTCCGTGGTCGCTGCGCCCGTCGTGGCGGCAAGGGCCTGTTCGTAATACAAGCCGCCAAATCCTCTCATCCGGTATATGAAATCCTGAAAGGCAGTTCAGGGGAAGGATTCATTTCGGAGCAGTTATCCGAGAGAAAGGAATTCGGATATCCGCCATATTCGAGAATCATCAATATTGTCCTGAGAGACGACAATGAGAAGAGACTTGATTTCATGGCAAGGGAATTGTACCGGGAGATAGCACCTGAGATGGATTCCATGGGGCCTTTCTCCCCTGTCGTGGACAAGGTCTCGGACCAGTTCATCAGACAGATAAGGGTAATGCTGCCCAAGGACAAGTACCTGGCGGCGAAGAAGGACAGGCTCAGGACAATAGTCGCAAATTTCGAGAAGACAAGGACATACGCCGGGCATATCATACTCGACGTCGACCCTGTTTAACTTTTGCATAATTTTTGTTAAATTTGCAAAATCCAACCTTAGTTAAGATGGGAAAAGTAATCGCAATAGCAAACCAGAAAGGCGGAGTCGGAAAGACCACTACCGCTATCAACCTCGCAGCCTCGCTGGCTGTGCTTGAGAAAAAGGTACTGATAATTGACGCCGACCCGCAGGCAAATACGACCTCCGGACTCTTCGGGGATCCTAATTCCGAAGACAAAAGGACTCTGTACGAGGTGATCAGCGGAGAACTCGATATCCATGATGCGCTTATCCAGACTGAAATGGACAAGCTGCACATGATACCTTCCCACATCAATCTCGTCGGTGCGGAGATCGAGATGCGCGACCTGCCCGAAAGGGAGTCCGTGCTCCGCAAGGCTCTCGCTCCTGTCAGGAACGAATACGATTACATAATCATCGACTGTTCCCCGTCCCTCGGACTGATTACCGTCAATGTGCTGACGGCCGCCGATTCTGTCATAATCCCCGTACAGCCTGAGTTCTTCGCGCTCGAAGGTCTCGGAAAGCTGCTGCAGACGATCAGGATAGTGCAGAACGGAGTCAATCCTAGCCTGACCATCGAAGGATTCGTCGTCACTATGTTCGACGGAAGGACGAAGGTTCATACCCAGGTCGTAAACGATCTGCGCGAGCATTTCAAAGATCTGGTATTCAAGACAATCATTCAGAGAAGCATCCGGCTGAGCGAGGCTCCGGCGCACGGAAAGCCTATCATCCTTTACGATGTGATGTGCAACGGTACGTCGAATTACCTCAATCTGGCTAAGGAAGTTCTCGAAAGAAATCAGTAACAGAATATGGCAAGCAGACCACAACGCGGACCCGGAAGGGGCCTTGATGCAATACTGGGAGGTTCGATTGACGTCGATATGCTCCGCAAACCTGTAGGTTACGTCAACAAAGAAGTCGTCGGAACCAAGGAGCCTCAGGATACGGCTGATATTCTCCGTATCCCTGAAGGTATGATCGAACCGAACCCGTTCCAGCCGAGAATGTCCTTCGACAAGGAAGCTCTCGAGGAACTTGCCGAGTCCATACGCACATTCGGCCTTATCCAGCCTATTACGGTAAGGAAGAAAGCCGAAGGTAAGTACCAGATAATCAGCGGCGAGCGCCGATTCCGCGCCTGCCGTCTCGCCGGAATGGACATGATTCCGGCATATATCCGCGATGCCAACGACCAGGGAATGCTGGAGATGGCTATCGTCGAGAATATCCAGAGAGAGAACCTCGACCCTATCGAAGTGGCCATGAGCTACCAGAGACTTATCGAGGAGTGCAGCCTGACCCAGGAGCAGATGGCCGAGAGAGTAGGAAAGAAGCGTGCTTCAGTCACCAACTATCTCCGCCTGTTGAAACTTCCGGCCAAGGTACAGCACGACCTCAAGGTCGGACTTCTCAGCGTGGGCCATGCCAAGGTTCTGCTTGGAGTAGAAGACCAGGCTCTTCAGGAGGAGCTCTGCGATATGGTCATTAAGACAGACATGAGCGTAAGACAGCTCGAGGACAGGATCCGCAAGATCGCCAAAGGCGAGGAACCTGAGAAACCTAAGCAGGAGCAGTCGCTCCCGGACGAGTATGTCAAGGTGCTCGAACATATGGGCCGTTACTTCGGCAATAATATCAGTCTCCGCCGTTCAGCTTCCGGAAAGGGAACGATGACCGTAAGGTTTGATTCGGACGAGGAGATGCAGAAGTTCCTGAGCGCCCTCGAAGAAAAGAATTTATGATAAGAAAGAAGCTAGTGTCGTTGATTCTGGCCGCCGCAGTTTCCGCTGTGAGCGGCTTTGAAATGATGGCACAGGAGGGAATGGGATTCAAGAGCGAGGCGTTTTCCCAGTCCTATAACGACGACGCTGATTCTACCGGAAGGGACAGCACTGACGTGATGTTCTCCTTCAGGCAGTATTTCAGGGCCATGAGACATAAAGAGGAAGGCAAGATCGGCACCATGTTCGCCGGCTCCACCATCGTCATCGGCGGCCAGCAGATATATAACAGGGATTACTGGAAACTGCCGGTGATATACGGAGGCCTTGCCGCGACAGCCGGTCTCGGATCATATTATATCCATAAGGACGGCAAGAAGGACCTCGGAAAGTATCTTCTCGCAGGCGCAGGGGCTATCTATTGGGGCTCCCTGATGGACGGAGTGGTAAGCTACGACACAAAAGGCGAGCATTCGGCCGGAAGGGCTACGCTCTATTCCCTGCTTGTCCCGGGTCTTGGCCAGATATACAACAAGGAGTACTGGAAATTGCCTCTTTACTACTCCGGGCTGATGGTTTCGGCGAGCCTTCTGATAGAGAACAGCGCCAATTACCACCGCTTCAAGAGGATCCACAACGAAATAACAGATGAGAACAGCACATATTCGGGCCACTACACCGAATCTTCCGCTTTGTATATGAGAAATACATACAGAAGATACAGGGACTATTCGGTAGTAGCTCTGGTCGGAGTATATGTACTTCAGATAATAGATGCCAACGTATTCTCGTATATGCTTGATTTCGACATCGATGACGAAATAGCTGTCGATGTCAGTCCGGCCATCATAACCCCGCACAGCCAGTTCGCGATGGGCATGCCGGTCGACAATGCCTACGGAATAAGCATCGGAATAAAATTCTAGAAATGAGATTAAATAAATTGATAGCGGCAACCGCATTAACGGTTGTCATGGTTTCTTCAGTTGCTCCGCTGGACTCATACGCCCAGTCGGAGAGTATATTTGACAAGATAACCCAGCCCTTCCGCAAAAACGGGCCTAAGAAAAAGAATAAGGATCTCAAGAAGGAGAATGAGAGACTGCAGGCTGAAATAAATGCGCTCAGGCAGCAGCTCAACGATTATATTGAGCAGCACGAGGCCGCGGACAGCATCGCCGCGGAGATGATCGAGATATATGAGGAAAACGAGGACCGCATCGGAGCGGGCATAGCTGCCGACGATTATACGCCGGAGGTGACCGACAGTCTTCTGAATCTCTGGTACAGCACCCGCAAATCCATGAACATGGAAAACAATTCCTATAACATGGATTCTGTCCATTTCACCTCGAACGTTCCGGACAGCGTCTATATCAAGAGGCTGCGGAAGATGAACTCCTATATTACCCTCCCCTACAACGAAACGGTAAAGAACTACATAATACTCTATTCCGAGAAAATGCCGACCCGCATGGGGCACATGCTCGGTCTGGCCCAGTATTATTTCCCTATCTTCGAAGAGACCCTGAACAAGTACAACATGCCTGAAGAGCTGAAGTACATGGCTGTGATCGAGTCAGCCCTCAATCCTACTGCGGTATCCAGGGCGAATGCAAAGGGAATGTGGCAGTTCATGTATTCTACTGCAAAGAATTACGGTCTGAAGATAAACTCCTATGTCGACGAGAGGCTTGACCCGGTCAAGGCTGCCGACGCTGCTGCCAGATACCTCAGGGATGCCTACAGTATCTTCGGTGACTGGAGTCTGGCTATTTCCGCATACAACTGCGGAGCCGGCAATGTCAACAAGGCGATCCGCCGTGCAGGAGGCAACAAGAATTTCTGGGCAATCTACGAGTATCTTCCGCGCGAGACCAGAGGTTATGTGCCTGCCTTTGTAGGAGCGATGTACGCCTTTACGTATTACAAGGAGCACGGGATAATTCCTGAGCCGATTGCCATTCCGAACCATCTGGATACTTTTGCCATCAGGAAGAACCTGCATTTTGCCCAGATCAATGGCGTGATCAACGTCCCAGTCGACATGCTCAAGGAACTTAACCCTCAGTATATGCATGAGATAGTGCCGGGCAATGAGGGTGTCAGCATTCTTACCCTTCCTTCGCAGTACACTACTGCCTTTATCGATTACGAGGATTCAATCTATAATTACCAGGCCGATAAATATCTGAGTCCGAAGACTCTGGAGGATATCAAGAAGGCCCGTACGGAAGAGTCCGGCAGGATAGTCTACAAGGTGCGCAACGGCGATTATCTGGGCCGCATCGCTGCAAGATACCATGTCACCGTAGCGCAGATCAAGAGGTGGAACAATCTCCGCAGCAACAATATCCGTGTCGGCCAGCGACTGGTGATCTACCGGAGGTAAACTACAGAGAATAACTGAGTTGGAAGTGCAGGTCAGAGGAGAGCGACCGGGTGCCGGAGCGCTCCTTGAACGTCGTTCCGGATTTCAGATAAAGACGGAGACGACGGATCTTCCATGAACCATAAAGAGAGAATGTAAATCCACTCCCGTAGCAGGCAGGAACAGAGAAATTGCCGGGAGCATCACGTTCATAAACGTAGATACGGTCATCCCAGTTATCGACTTTAAACGCAGTCCAGCGCAGCCATAACGCTGACTTCTCCCTCTTATAGCCAGCCTCCGCATAGCCGGCAAACCCTATTTCCCTGCACTTCAGGGCATTCAACCGGAAATTCATGACCATACTCCCCCGAGTGATTCCGAGATCGGTCCGGACGTCAGTCCTGGTCCGTCGGTCATAATCCCGCAGCCTCTCCGTCGCACGAGTCTTAAGAGTGACCGACGGCGATATTTTCCATTCATGCTGTAGCAGCAGTTTCAGTTGCCGCCGCCCGGTCCCGGGATGGACGACAGCATCAGCACTGGTCAGAATGCTCCCAAGCCTGAGAGCAGCGAAGACTCCGGTCTCGTCGGTCACCTTCGTCGAACTTCTCATGGCTCCAGAATCCTTTCCGTCGAAACCTGTCGGGTAGTGTCGGAGAACGACCGCCGCCCGGCCCCTCTCCCACAACGGGAAAGCAGTCCCGACGATCCCCGCGATTACATGGTCCCGGAAGTCATACGCCGCCTCGCCGAAAAGATCCGAGCCCCGGAGAGTCAGCCGGAAATCCGCGGAAGCCTTTGAACGGGTTGCCGTCAGCCCCAGTTCGCCGTTTTTCATGAGCCAGAGAATATTTCCGCCAGGAGAGACTCTCCCGCGGGCATCCAGAAACGCCGACATCCTGAGCTTTCCGACGGCATACTCCCCTGCCAGGCCCCTGAATCCGGTATCGGAGAAGGTCCATGTAGGAGCGATGCCGGAAGCGCGGCGGCCGGCCGCCTCCGGAGTCGTGACTCCGCCTATCGACATCCCGCTCCACAAGGACAGTCCCTGCCCGAACCGGGCATTGAAACAGCCTGCAACGGCCTTCCAGCGTCTTCCGCTGACTGATGCATACCCGTTCAGGCGATCCCTATACGATACCGCAGCCTCGATCCTGCTTCCATACTCCAGACGATACCGCCCCGCGATGGTAGTCCGCGGGAACTTCGTCCCTGCCCGGAGTTCGATCTCATGACTCAGTCCGGCAGGTTCGTCCGCCTGTCCGGGAAGACGCGAAGACTCGAAAGAAAGATACGGTCTCATGGCCTCGGCAACAGCAGGCCCGAACCCGTCGACGGCCGCCAGTTCCGCTACCGAAAGCACATCCCCATGCAGGCTGCGATAATCCGCCAGCGACGCCGCCTGATACCTGGACATAAGCCCGGACGCGGCCATCCTTGCCTCCGTCGCGTAATTCACCTTAAGCGGATGCCTTTCCAGATAATCCAGCTTCTCCGCCACCTCCTCGTTCAGCTCCTCCATATCCGTAACCCCAAGCAACGTCTCCGGCGGCGCCTGCGGCGACAACATCAGAGCCAGCAATAAAACTAAACTTATCATAGCCTTTGTTTTCCGCGAAGAAAAGAAAAAGGATAAGGTCAGTCAATTTGCACAAGTAAGGTTTTTATGATTTTATAAATAGTTTTTATGATTTTTATGATGGATTGTCGGAACGGATACATTTGTATCAAAAAAAGCTGGCCCGGGAGGGTCAGCCTTATATCGAACCGGCCGGGGCCGGAAATCCATTAGCTATGGATTAGAACTTGTCCATTGTGGCGAAAATCTTGCCGCGGACTTCGTCTATAGAACCGGTACCGTCGATCTCGGCATATTTGCCGGCCTTGCGGTAGTAACCGATAAGAGGTTCGGTCTTGTCGTGATAAGTCTTGATACGGTTGGCGATCGTAGCGTCGTTGGCATCGTCAGCGCGGCCTTCGATAGAAGCGCGATGCTTGATGCGGGCAGTGATCATCTCGTCAGGAATCATGATAGAGACAACCGAAGTCACCTCCTCAGAGTTCTTTGCGAGCATTGCATCGAGAGCTTCTGCCTGCGCTATAGTACGAGGGAAACCATCAAGAAGGAAGCCCTTGACGCCCTTGACAGTCTTGAACTGGTTTTCGATCATGCCTTCGACAACCTCGTCAGGAACGAGAGCGCCGGCATCGATAAGAGCCTTGGCCTTGAGACCGAGTTCGCTTCCTGCAGAGATTTCCTTGCGGAGAAGCTCGCCTGTAGAGATATGACAAAGGTTGTATTTCTCAACCATAGCTGCGGCCTGGGTGCCTTTACCGGCTCCCGGAGGGCCAAAGAGGATATAATATTTCATCTTTTCGTTAAGTTGTTCCGTTGCATCGGGATCGAGCACATAGATATCCCTGTAGTTTCTTCCGATCTCATTGTAATCCAGACCGAAGCCTACGATAAAAGCATTAGGAATCTCCATTCCGACATAATCGAGCTTCACGTCTTTCTTATAGACTTCAGGCTTGAGAAGCATGGTGCAGATCTTCACATCCGAAGCGCCCTCGCCCCTTACTATGTCCATAAGGTCAATGATTGTATTGCCAGTATCGACGATATCCTCGACGACAATCACTCTCTTGCCCTTCACACTTCCGCTCAGGCCCATGACCTGGCGCACCTTGCCGGTCGAACGGACCCCGTCATAAGAAGTCAGCTTCATGGAAACCAGCTCCACATTGAACTTGAGTCTCTTCAGAAGTTCACCAGTGAACATTATGGAGCCGTTCAAGACACACAGGATAACCGGGATATCGGTACATCCTTCAAAATCTGCATTGATCCTGGCGGCGACGCCATCGATAGCCGAAATGATCCGGTCATAAGACAGATAAGGCTTGAAAACCTTGTCGTGAAGTACGATACTATTGCTCATCTGTTACAATATTGGTTTTTAGAAGTGACAAATTTACAAAATATCCTTCATATTCCAATATCATTTCATATGACAGAAAAAGCTTATATTTGTGCAATATTTTGACTTTATGATATCCTTTGTTTGCGACTATCTCGAGGGAGCCCATCCCGAGATCATGAAAAGACTTGCCGAGACCAACCTGGAGCAGACTCCGGGCTATGGTCAGGATAAATATACAGCTTCAGCTATTTCCAAGATCCGCGAAGCCTGCGGTTGTCCCGAGGCGCAGGTCTACTTTCTTGCCGGCGGCACCCAGACCAACTCGACAGTCATCGGGTCGCTGCTGAACGGCAACGAAGGAGTCATCTCCGCTACCAGCGGCCATATCAACGTCCATGAAGCCGGTGCGGTCGAATATACCGGACACAAGGTGCTGACCGTTCCCGCCCATCTCGGAAAGATGGATGCGACGGATCTGGACTCATACCTTCGCGGCTTCTTTGCCGACCCGGCCTGGGACCATATGGTCATCCCGGGAATGGTCTATATCTCGCATCCGACTGAGTACGGGACAATCTATTCTCTTGCTGAACTTTCGGAGATTTCGGCTGTCGCCCATAAATATGGGCTTCAGCTGTATCTGGACGGTGCCCGCCTGGGTTACGGGCTCATGGCGACGGGAACCGATGTCTCCTTGAAGGACATAGCGCGTCTCTGCGATGTTTTCTATATCGGAGGCACGAAAGTCGGCGCGCTCTTCGGCGAGGCCGTAGTATTCCCGCGCGGAAATGCTCCACGCCACATGTTCAGTATGATCAAGCAGCATGGAGCTCTTCTGGCTAAGGGTCGTATCGCGGGATTGCAGTTCGATACATTGTTTACGGACGACCTTTATTTCAGGATCGGCCGTCACGCGATTGAAATGGCAGAAAAGATGAAGGCAATCTTCATCGAAAAGGGCTACGAGTTCTTCATCGACTCCCCTACCAACCAGCAATTCATTATTCTCACTTCCGAGCAGCGCGAAATGCTGTCCGCCCTTGTCGACTTTGAATTCTGGGAGGCGCTCCCTGACGGCCGCTGCGCCGTACGCTTCGCAACCAGCTGGGCCACCACCCCGGAATTCATAGATTACCTCCGGACTATCCTCTGATTTCCAGGCTATTCCATCAGTTTACGATACTTGAAACGCTTAGGTTCGACATCACCGAGCCGCATTTTCTTGTTCTCCTCATATTCCGAGTAGTTACCGTCGAAGAAGACAACCTTTGAGTCACCCTCGAAGGCCAGGATATGGGTTGCGATACGGTCGAGGAACCAGCGGTCATGGCTGACGACCACGGCACAGCCGGCAAACCCGTCGAGACCTTCCTCGAGGGCTCGGATCGTATTCACGTCCACATCGTTGGTAGGCTCGTCGAGAAGCAGCACGTTACCCTCGTCCTTTAGAGTCAGGGCAAGGTGCAGACGGTTTCTCTCGCCACCGGAGAGCACTCCGCAGAGCTTTTCCTGGTCGGCGCCGCTGAAATTGAACCTGGACACCCATGAGCGGGCATTGATGTCCTTGTTGCCGAGGCGTATCCATTCCGAGTTGCCGGCAATGGTCTCATATACCGTAAGGTCAGGGTCGATGCTGCGATGCTGCTGGTCCACATAGGATATCTTGACGGTCTCCCCTATCTCGATCGTGCCGGTATCCGGTTTTTCCAGTCCCATGATGAGACGGAACAAAGTGGTCTTGCCGGCTCCGTTAGGACCGATGACACCGACGATGCCGGCCGGAGGCAGCACGAAATCGAGATTCTCGAACAGCAGCTTGTCTCCATATGACTTGCTGACATTATGGAACTCGATGACCTTGTTGCCGAGATGCGGTCCGTTCGGAATATAAATCTCGAGATTGGACTCTTTCTCCTTGGTATCGGCAGAAGCCAGTTTCTCATAAGCCCCGAGACGGGCTTTCTGCTTGGCCTGACGGGCCTTAGGAGCCATGCGCACCCACTCCAGCTCCCTTTCGA
>JAEEGL012576927.1_pt1 | contig 16426 bp, 17 predicted proteins | sample 9134231 | NCBI WGS metagenome assembly JAEEGL01 (sample SAMN16246548, study PRJNA631951) | gut metagenome | biome: gut microbiome; feature: rumen; material: fiber-attached | host: Bos | place: Iran: Karaj | collected 2018-10
GTAGCTATGTTCGGAAGAGATAAGCGCTGAAAGCATATTAAGCGCGAAGCCCACTCCAAGATAAGGATTCCCAAGGAGACTCCTAATAGATGATTAGGTTGATAGGCTATAAGTGGAAGCGCCGCAAGGCGTGGAGCTGAGTAGTACTAATAGGTCCATCGCCTTTTTATGTTCTAGGTTTTTGACGTGACTAGTCGCGACAGAAACCTAGGAGACTTAGCTAGCAACCGGTGTTTGAATCACCGTGACGCTTTAAAATCTTTTACACCTTATGGACATCAATAGTAATAATTAGCGTCATTAATTATTACGATTTGGTGCCCATAGCGCTGGGGAAATACCTGTAATCATTCCGAACACAGAAGTCAAGCCCAGTAGCGCCGATTATACTGCAACAGCGGGAAACTAGGAAGGTGCCAAATTATAAAAAGCCACTCGTGAATTCGGGTGGCTTTTTTCTTTTGGTGATATAATATATGGTATGAGTGAGGAAAATAGAAAAACTTTGGAAATTTATGAGAAGTTTGGCGAGAACTATCTTAATAATACTAAGTATCGGAATTCGTTGAAACAAAAAGAAGTAGATGAGGAGAATAAAAAAGCTATTCTGGATGGGTTTTCGAGACTTGGGAAGCATGCTAGAATTTTGGAAATTGGTGCTGGGGGAGGTGAGGCCTCTCTAATGGCGCAAAAACTAGGTTTTAAAGCTTACGCGAGTGATGTGCCGGAATATTTCTTAAATGAAATTCGTACTAAGGGGCTACCATGCTATAAGTTTAATGTATTAACGGATGATCTCGAAGGGCGGAAATTTGATGGGGTAATGGCATTTCGGGTATTCCCGCATTTTAATCCGGATGATTTAGAAGTGGCGCTTAACAGAGTTTATAAGTTGCTTCGTCCTGGTGGGAGATTCGTGGGGAGTATGATTAATATTGAGGATAAGAAAGTGCGGGATGGCTGGTATGATTTTCCTGGGAAGTATCATATTGGGGCGGAACGCTATTTCTATTATTATAGTCTTGCGGAGATTGAAGAAGCTTTTAAAAAGGCTGGATTCTTGCTTGACGAAATGAATATTCGAGGGGGAGATTCTGGTAAAAGATGGTTTGAATTTATTTTAACAAAGCCATCTGGGGTGAAGCCGAAGATTATCAAATATATAGAAGACGATATCCTGCCGGAGTATAAAAAGATGCCTGGGCATACGGATGTACATATTGATCAGGTGATTAGTCGAAGTCTAGCTTTTGCTGAGGATTTGCCGGAAATAGACATAAATATGGTTTACGTGATTGCGGCTTACCATGATTTAGGGAGACTAGTTGACGATGATGCGCATAATTTGATATCTGCCGAGATGATGAGAAATGATGAAAAGTTGCGAGACTTTTTCTCTGAAGCGGAAATTGAGGTAATGGCGGAAGCGGTGGAGGACCATAGAGCGTCGCTTAAAGGTGATCCGAGAAGTATTTACGGCAAGATTGTGTCGTCTGCGGATAGAAACGTTGATGTAGATGATATGTTGGCACGTTCGTACGATTGCGCTGTGGGGATTTATCCAGACAAAACCGAGGATGAAAGAATAGAAATAGCGCGGACTTGGCTCTATGAAAAATATCGTCCGGATGGCTATGCGGCGAAGAAGATATATTTTTCGACACCTGATGATAAGGAGTGTTTTGAGAAGATAGGGGAGATTACGAGGGACCCACTAGAGTATCGCAAGATAGCAAGAGCATTCAATCGAAAACGCGGGTTGTGATTTTTTACAAACTGTCATTATGATTCCGACTTGGCGACGAAGCGATGGGTTAAGGAGTGGTGGCCAGGTTGGAAATATATAATTAAATAAGACTAGTAATCATAAAAGTGCTGCGAGTGCAGCACTTTTATAGTCCGTTCGGTTAAGCTGTTAAGCTTCGCTGTCTTCTTTTTCAGATTCCTCTGCGGTTTCTTCGATGGCGGAGAGGAGAGAATCCTCGATGTTTTGCTTCTTCTTTTTGGGAGTAGCCTTTTGAAGGACGATGTCGATTTCGTAGCCAGTGAGCTTGGAGGCGAGGCGGACGTTTTGGCCTTGCTTACCAATGGCGATGGATTGTTGATCCTCGGCGACATAGACTTTAGCTTTTTTGCCGTCGATTTCGACTTTTGCGATTTCAGCTGGGCTGAGGGCTTCGCGAATATATTCAGAAGCGTTGTCGCTCCAGTTGATAATGTCAATCTTCTCTTTGTTGCCGATTTCGTTCATGACAGCCTGAACTCTAATACCGCGTCCGCCCACGAAGGTACCGACTGGATCTACGCCGGGGACGGTAGACATGACGGCAATTTTAGTACGACGGCCGGCTTCACGAGCAATACTCTTAATCTCTACGGTGTTGTTTTCCAGCTCTGGGACTTCTTGACGGAAGAGATATTCGATGAATTCAGCACTACCGCGGGAGAGAATCAGCTGAGCACCACGCTCGTTTCTCTCGATTTTTTTGATTAATACCTTGATACGCTTACCGACGGAATAGAATTCGCCGTCGATTTGCTCGGAGCGTGGCATAATACCAGAGGCGCGGCCAAGATCGATACGGACGAGCTTTGGTTCAGTGCGAGCGATGGTGCCGGTGACGATGGTGCCGATTTTGTCTTCAAAAGTGGTTAGTACGGCATCCTGTTCGGCCTCCCTTAGGCGCTGAACTACGACTTGCTTGGCAGTTCCGGCAGCAACGCGACCAAAACTGGTTACTTTGTGTTTTTCCTCTACGATGTCGCCAACTTTAGCGTTTTTGCCAGCTTCTTTGGCTGGGATTTCGATAGACGGATTATAGGCAAGGCCATCTTCGATGACTTCGCGGGCGACAAAAACGTCGGCTTCGCCGGTCTTGGTGTTTAACACGGCACGGACGTTCATATCGCGATCGCCATTGTCTTTGCGCCAAGCGGCAGCGATGGCTTGTTCGATGACGTCTAATACGGTCTCTTTAGGTAGACCTTTTTCTTCTGCGATAATGTCAATCATGGCTGACATCTGTTTTAAATCTAGGTTTTCCATTCAATTCCTTTCTTGATAATTGATGATGGGTCCTGCCTGAACCTATTTTTCTGCCATTGGGACTTGAAATTTTAAGCACGTCATACGCTGGGCGTCCGGAAAACTTACCCTTCGGGTAGTTTCTCGGCGCCGTCAGGAATATACGTGTTAAAATTTCAAATCATTTTAATATGACAGAAAAATAGGTTTCAGTCATCCGCCATCAATTATTAATGATTAACTAAAAAACCGCCTCTATTTCAAGAGTCGGTTAAATCTGTATAGCCCTATTGTAGCAAGAAACTTGCAAAAATGCAAGAAGTTTGATATAATAGAGGTACTGTTTAATCACTTGTAATAAAAAAGGAAACTTAATGAATTTAAAAGAAGAAGAGAGGCGTGCCCGGCTCTTAAAATCACGGGCTGAGAGGTTGCCTGGAATAAAAAGGCAATTCGAAGAAGCACAGGGACGTAAAACGGTAAAAACTGCTACGAATGGCTCTGGTGCGAGTATTGATGAGTTTGAAACGGCTCAAAACCGGAATTTTAATTCAAATTTTGCGCCTGGAGGCAAGGATGCGAATTTGGTGGGGCCTAAGGCTAGTCGTGGTAAAAACAGCTCCAAGGGGGTAAAAAAGGCCTCTAAGGGCAAAACCGCTACAAAGACCATCAAAAATACCACTAAGTCGCAGGTAAAGACCGATGCAGAACAGAGAAAAGTCAATCTTTCGGTGTCGACAAAAAAAGGCGATATGGTGCACCATCAGAGGCGACTGTCTCAGGATGTAAATGCACAGGCGACGCAGCATATTATTGGTATACCAGTAAATAAGTCAAAATATAATGGCTATAATGGTGAACAGATTGGTAATGCGAAGCTGAAACAGATGCGGCCAGACCCAGAATCGGTGCGGATTATTCCGATTGGGGGGTTGGGAGAATTTGGTATTGGTAAGAATATGACGATTATCGAGTATAAAAGCGAGATGATTGTAGTAGATATGGGGGTGTTGTTTGCTGGGGGAGATTATCCTGGAGTAAATTATTTAGTCCCGGACATTAAGTATTTAGAGGATAATATGTCTAAAGTGAAGGCGATATGTTTTACGCACGCTCACCTAGATCATATCGGGGCGTGTAGACATTTGCTGCCGAAGTTTTCGAATTTTACGCCGATTTATGCGACTGATTTTACGATTGGTATGATTAAGAAACAGATGTCGGAACTCGAGGATGCGCCAGAGATGAACTATATTGCGGTAGATCCATTCAAACATGAAAAGATTCAAGTCAGTGAGCATTTGTCGGTAGAGTTTATTCATATGCTACACTCGATTCCTGGGAATACGGCGATTGTAGTAAGGACACCGAACGGCGTGATTTATCTGTCGGGGGACTGGCGACATGAGGCGAATCCAATGGGAATACAGTCGGATTATGAAAGAATCGACGAAATCGTGAAGAATGAGGGGGTGGATTTGATGTTGAATGAATCGACTAATATCGATTCTCCAGGGAGACATCCGCATTCGGAATATGATGTGGGCGAGAATCTCGGTAAGGTGATGGACCACTACGCGAATGGACGCGTGATTATTTCGTGTTTCTCTTCGCAGATTTTTAGGATAGAGTTAATACTAAAAGAGGCGGCGGCGAGGGGTCGCAAAGTGGCCTTCTCTGGGTTTTCGATGATTAATAATATCGAAGTGGCGCTCAGGGCAAAGTCAATCAAGGTTCCGAAGGATACGATCGTGAAGATGGAAGATATTATTAAACTTCCAGACGAGAAAGTTTGTATTGTATGTACGGGGTCGCAGGGGGAGCTTAATGCGGTGCTTAATCGAATGGTGACAGGGGCACATAAATACATCAAGATTAAGTCTACAGATACGATTGTGTTCTCGTCAAACCCGATTCCGGGGAATGAGCCGCGCGTAGTCGCTACGGTAGATGGGTTGCTGCGTGAGGGGGCACAGGTGATTCAGAATGGCAAGACGCACTTGACTAATATTGGTCCTTTACATTTGTCGGGGCATGCATATTATGAGGATCATGTGGATTTAGTGACGAGGATTGCGCCAAAGAATTATTTACCTTATCACGGTGAATTCTATATGCTTGAGCATAATGCGGAGATGGCAGAGAATGTGGTAGGAATCGACCATTCGCGAATCCTAGTTGCGGATGACGGAGATATCGTAGAATTGACTCCGGAAAAGACAATTCGGAAAGCCGGTAGAATTCATGCTGGTAATAAGCTCTACGATGACGCAGATCAGCCGGTACATGAAGCAGTGGTGAAAGACAGAATCCATATCTCGAGAGAAGGGATTTTTGTGATTGTGCTTACTTTGTCAAAGAAAACTGGGCACCTAATGAAGACGCCAGATATTGTGTCGAGAGCATTTATTTACCTAGATAATTCAGAGGAGCTAATTGGGAAGATTCGGCATTATTTGAGACAAAAAACAGATAAGTCTATTTCTACTGATCCGGAAATGAAGGTCTTAAAAGAGGAAATCAAAGAAGATATTACACATATTTTGTTTGATGCGACTGGGCACACGCCGATTGTGATTCCGGTGATAAATAAAGTTTAGGATATGTGGGGATATGACAGGCTTGGCCTAGTAGGTTGAGCCTGTTTTTTGTATGAAAGGATTGGGTTGTATTAGGTCTAGGCTGGGAGGTTGAGTTTTTTGTGTGACAAGGGTCGGGCTTAGCCGAATCGGTTGAGTATTGTACTAAGGAAGGGATTAGTTTTCGTGTTATAATGAGATAAAGGAGGAAAATGGATTATGGCTTCGAAGTGATGCCGGATAAGTTTGTGTCGGATGAGTATGTGTCTGGTAGTAAAGAAATTAGAGAGTTGGGGTCCACTGAGGGGGATTTTGAGAAGGCGATGGAAGGTGCCGAGGAGGTAAAATGGGATGCGTTTGGGAATAGGGTGGAAGAAGATGAGGTACGAAATGAGGTGCAAAATGATGAAGCCGAATCAGAGGCGGTGGGAGACATTCCTTTAGTAAATAAGGCGGATGAAATGATGAATGGTAATGAATATAATCAGGGGATAGCCGATGCGGCAGCGATAATCAACTATGGACTAAATGCGGCGGCACGTGATCATGGCGTGGAGCCGGTCGTGCAAGGTATTAAAAATTTCGTAGTCACGGGTTCTAATGATGTGATTGGAGACCTGTTTCGATCTTTGGGAATTGACACGCCAGCGGAGATGAAGGAGTTGCGTGAGGAAGCGAGGGTAACAAGAACTTCTGAGGAGGCGTTTCTGGCCGAGCAAGGGGTACAGAGTCGCGGGCGATATTCGAATGAAGGTGCAATTGCGGCGATCAATAGTATGAAGGAGTTGATTACCGAGGTTGAGGGGGATGACCCGAGGTTTGATGAGCTGCGGCAGGGGGCAAAGGCGGCGAATATGGGGTACTTTGAGTATGCCGTGAAGGTGTTAGCAAAACAAGAGGATAAGGATAAGCGTGAGGATTTAACCACTTTATTTAAGGTTTTAGCTGAGCAAAAGGAGAGGGCGGTTGATAATAATGGGGTGGTTGAGAGACCAGAAATTGAGGCTGAAAAACAGGAAGAACATAGCGACGAACAGCTTAATCCGGAGATTGTGAGCCCTCCTGACTTGAATCCGAATGGCTTTAGTAGCGAACAACTTGATCCGAAGATTATAAGTTTTTCTGGTTCAAATCATGCGAATTCAGATGGCTCTAAGGTGATAGAATTCCCTGGTTTGAATCAAACTGGTGTAAATAAAGATAATGTGAAGGCGGCATAATGAAATTAATAAGTTTTTATAATAATAGAAAGGTAGGATAATGGAATTAATTGATTTTTATGCGGATTGGTGTGGGCCGTGTCAGATGTTGAAGCCAATTATGGCGGAGTTTGAAGAAGCGCATCCCGAGATTACGGTGCGGCGAGTAAATATAGATGAAGAGAGAGAACTGGCCGAGGAGTACGGTATTTCTACGATTCCGTGTCTCGTAGTAGTAAAAGACGGCAAAGAAGTGGCGCGCGAGGTAGGTGTAATGCCATTAAAAAAGATAGAAAAAATGTGGGAGAAAGCTAATGGTTGATAATGGGTATGAGAATTGTGGCTGTTCGGGTTGTGGTTGTCAAGTAAGGGGAGTTTGTTCGTGTGGCGAGAAGTGCGAATGCGGTAGTGATTGCCAATGTGGCGTAGATTGTAAATGTGGCAAAGGCTGCAAATGTGGGAAAGACTGCAAATGTGGCAAAGATTGTAAATGCGAAACAGGATGTAATTGTGGTACGGATTGCCGCACTGACGAGGAATCCGCAAGCGACATACAAGAAAATCATGTTAAGGAGGGGTAATGAAAGAATATGACATTATAATTATCGGTGCTGGTATTGCCGGGATGACAGCGGCGATTTATGCGGGAAGAGCTGGTTTAAAGACGCTAGTATTAGAGCGGAGGGTGCAAGGTGGGCAGATTATCAATGCGCAAAAGATTGAAAATTGGCCAGGAGACTATGGCGTGTCTGGGGTGGATTTGATGAATAAAATATATCACCAGATGAATAATTTTGGGGTAGAGATTGAGTTTGAAGAGGTAGTTGGAATGCATGAGATGAATGAGGGTGAGGAAAAGCGATTTTTGATAGAGACGGAAGATGATGAATATTCTTGTGGTGCGATTATTCTAGCAATGGGGACTGAACCGAGGAAGCTAAGCGAGAAACAGGCGGCCGACGCTGGTAAGAGGCCGGTTTCTTATTGTGCGACTTGCGACGGAGCTTTGTATAAGGATAAAACCGTAGTAGTGGTAGGAAGTGGAAACACGGCAAAACATGAAATGAGGTATCTTGAAGGGATTTGTAAAAAGGTTTACCACATTCATCACGATGAACCGATCCCGGAGGATGCGGAGGCGGTGTTTGTGGCGATTGGTAGAGTGCCGGAAACTGGGTTTTTGGGGGATTTGGTAGATTTGGACGAGAATGGATATGTTGTAGCTGGTGAGGATTGTAAGACGTCATGTGCTGGGGTGTTTGTGGCAGGAGATTGTCGGACGAAAAATTTACGGCAACTCGTGACGGCGGCCGGAGACGGTGCGGTGGCAGCCGAGGCGGCGACGAAGTATTTGCGCGGATTGTGAGTTTGAAAAAAAAGTGCGATTTTTATGGTTTAGAATAGTCGACAAATACTAGGCTTGACTGGGGTTTTTGGGGAGGGGAGAGGGAAATGTGATATAATAGAGTTGTGCTCGGATGGCGGAACTGGTATACGCGTTCGACTTAAAATCGAATGGAGAAATCCGTGCGGGTTCGATTCCCGCTCCGAGCACCATCGATGTTATGTATTTTCGGGGTTTGGCGCAGCCCGGTAGCGCGCACGCATGGGGTGCGTGAGGTCAGGAGTTCAAATCTCCTAACCCCGACCAAACAAGGAGCCGAGTGAAAAGAAAGCTTGCTTTCTTGTCCGAGGCGACGCAGTTTGGTCTGCTTTTGCGAAGCAAAAGAAAAGACCAGAAGGGCCGAGTGAAAAGAAAGCTTGCTTTCTTATCCGAGGCGACGCAGTTTGGTCTGCTTTTGTGAAGCAAAAGAACACTAAATAAGTTTTGTTTTCAGGGTGTAGCGCAGTTGGTAGCGCGCAGCGTTCGGGACGCTGAGGTCGTCGGTTCAAGTCCGATCACCCTGACCATTTTTGTTGTTCCAGAAAAATTTGATGAGCTGGGAACCGAAGCGTCCCAAGAGGCAAACGGTTCAAGTCCGATTACCCTGACCATTTTTAAATATTATTTGGATTTTTAGGAAGAATAAAAAATGGCCCGCCGGAGGAGGAGCGGGCCACAACGAAAAAGGGGACTTAATGTCAGAGCTATGATGTATGAATGTTATACTCTTTTTTCTCGAGATTGGGTTACCCTATTGTACATTCATAACCTATCTCGGAGAACGAGCTGCGGATTATTTCTGCGACTGCGTCTCTTCTTTCGGCCTTGTCTTTGGGTATTTCGACGAAGATGACGACACTTGGCTTCTCTGAATGTTTGTGCCCCTCGATCCACAAATAGTTTTCTTTATTTTTAAGAGAAAGCACTTTTTTGTCGAATGCCTCTTCGTCTACTGTAGTTGACTGATTTTTTGATATAGTGCTACTTCCTTTGCTGTCATATTCTGACACGTACTCAATGATTTGCAAGGTATCTCTTAGGCAAATAACGCAGGTTAAGTATGCGATGTCGTGTTCTTTGCCAAGATGGAAATAGTATGGTCCGAGCCAAGTGATAATTTCCGAATCGGTTATTCTTACTTCTTCAGTGGTGCAAGTGGCCATAATGGCGAGTCTCCTTTCAATTGTAATGTGCGGGCTTGCGGGACGATGATGCCCCTGCAAGCTATACTATAGGTTGTATCAATGATACCATTTATGGGTAGTTTTGTCAATATTGGATTGACAAAAGCTGGTTTTGGGTTATAATAATGAGTGATTGAAGTTTCTTGAAGTAATTTTGATAGTACATGAAAGGAGGGCAGATTATGCCAAATAATGGAGCTACGGTTTTACGTTTTTTTGAGGTTGAACAGGTTCCTTGCCAGCGTAACGTAGAAAGATATGACGCACTAATGGAAATGCTTGCGTTAGAACGATCTGGGTCGTATGAAAAATTTGTTGTTGCTCGGGGAAATGATTGTGGGTATCCGGTGTTTCGAGGGCTGTTGCTTTGTGCAAGGGAAGTTCCTTTGGGGCAGGAGTTTGCTTCTATGAGACTGCATTGTTCGGTCGATGAAATTCTACCCTGGCTTGATACTTCGCTTAGTATCGGCTCGGGCCCCACTTTTTCGTTGGAAGGGACTTTAGAAACGGTGTTGAAGAACGGCGCTGCTGGACCGAAGTTGAAAGTAATGATTCCGAATCTTTCCATTAATTACCGGAGCGAAGACCCAGATCATCCTTTTGAGGCGCCACAAGACTTTGTTTCTACTGGCATTATTATTCAGCAAGCGGCTGAGTTTGTGGGGAAGTTACGCGATGATGAGGTGGGGCGGTGTGAGTCCGAGGCTGAAATTGAGTTCTGGGTGGATGATTGTAGTGGTTCGGCTAAGGTATCTTTCTGTGGAGACGTTTGTCCTGCTGAAAAGCTTTGAGAGCATGAGAGCTCGCCAGTTTGGCGGGCTTTTTTGATGAAGTATAATAGTGATATGGAGAAGGCGTATATCGCAATTGATTTGAAGTCGTTTTATGCGTCGGTGGAATGTGTGGAGAGAGGGCTTGATCCGCTAACGACTAATCTTGTTGTGGCGGATCCGGAACGGACCGATAAGACGATATGCTTGGCGGTTTCGCCGGCGCTGAAAGCTTACGGGATTCCGGGGCGGGCGAGGCTTTTTGAGGTGAAGCAGAAAGTGCGTGAGATAAATCGGGCTCGGGAGAGGAAATATGGGCAAAAACTAAAAGGAGAATCTGCCGATGACGAAGAGCTAAAACGAAACCTAGCCCTGGCGGTAGGATTTATTACAGCAGTGCCGAGAATGGCTTATTATATTAGCTATAGTACGAGAATATATAATGTTTATTTGAGGTATATTGCAGAAGAAGACATGCATGTATATTCGATTGACGAGGTGTTTATCGATGCGACGCCATATCTGAAAAACTATGGATGTTCGGCGCGAGAATTGGCGCAGAGAATCATTAAGGATGTTTTTAATGAAACTGGGGTAACGGCGACGGCGGGGGTAGGCACGAATATGTATCTTGCGAAAGTAGCGATGGATATTCTAGCGAAACATGTGGAGCCGGACGAAGACGGAGTAAGAATTGCGGAACTGAATGAAATAAGTTATCGGCAAAAGCTATGGGAACATCGGCCGCTGACGGATTTTTGGCGAGTGGGGAGAGGGTATGCGAAGCGACTAGAAGCGGCTGGGTTGTATACGATGGGAGACGTGGCGCTGTGCTCGGAGCGAGACGAAGATTACTTATATAAACTGTTTGGTGTGAATGCGGAACTTTTGATTGACCATGCGTGGGGGTGGGAGCCATGCGAAATTGCAGACGTGAGAAAGTATCGCCCGAGAAGCAATTCTTTTTCGTCTGGACAAGTATTAAAAGAACCTTACGATTTCAAACGAGCTAGAGTGGTGGCAATTGAGATGGCGGACGAGGTGGGGCTAAGTCTACTTAAGAAGAAACTAGTGACAGATCAAGTTGTACTGACGGTGGGTTACGATCCGGTAAGTGCGCAAAACTATATAGGTGAGAAAACGCGGGATTTTTATGGGCGAGTTGTGCCAAAACATGCGCACGGAACCTTTAATTTGAAAGAATACACGTCATCTTCAAAAATGATGCGTGAGGGGGTGGGGCGATTATTCGATGAACTAGTGGATAAGAAGTTAATGGTGCGAAGGATTACGATTGATGTAAATCGTGTGCGGCGCGAGGAGGATATTGAGGATGAGGTGAGACAACTGAGCTTGTTTGAGAGCTTTGATTTTGAAGGCGAGGACGGGGTTTGGCAAAATGATGATATAGGTGAGGGGGATGAATTGATGGGGTATAGAAAGAATAAGATACCACAAAAGACGGAGTTTATGAAAGAGAAACGCGCAAATGAGGCGATACTAGCAATAAAAAAGCGTTACGGTAAGAATGCGATTTTGAAGGGGATTAATTTTGAGGATGGGGCGACTGGGCGAGAAAGAAATGCGCAGATTGGAGGACATAGGGCATGAGAGTTTGTGGGTTTATAATGTGGTTGGTGAGCATTTTAACGTTGGTGGATTATAATTCTGGGGTAAACGATGAAGTATGAAGAAATAATAAACCACCCTCACTATGAACCGAAGCGGCATCCACGGATGTCTAAAGAAATGCGGGCAGCACAGTTTGCGCCGTATGCGGCACTGCATGGGCATGCTGGAGCGATTAAGAAAACGGCGAAAATTGCGGAATATCGGAGTAGAAGGGTAATAGAAATGAATACGGATGAGTGGAATGATGTCATAGAAAAACCTCCGGAATAGATTTCGAAGGCGAGAGAAGTTATCTGGTATAATGGGGGTATGAATATATTGTATTGCGGGGATATAGGAATATCACGGGGGGTTTTGGTGTCGATTTTATCGCTGATTCGCAATGGACGGAAACGATATGACGATAAAGCCCGCAAAATGGTAGAGGATGAAGACGAAACCGTGCCAGTCTACCACATATATATCATGACGATTCGGTATGTTGGGGTAGAACCTTTTACGGTGCGAACGGCGGAGTTTTTGGACAAATTAGTCAAGAAAACGAACCCAAAAAGTTTTGTGAAACTGATTGATGCGACTGACGTTTTTGTAAAAAATTTACCAAAAAAGAATATGGGGTCGTATTTTACGCCTTGTTCGATGTTGAGATTATATTTAGATAAGGTACCGGAGTTAGCAAGACTGGATCGAGTTTTGTATCTAGATTATGATGTGGTGTGTAGGGGAAGTGTAAAGAATTATTACGAAATGGATTTAGATGAGGTTGAAGCGGCTGGAGTGTTGGATATTTACGGACGAAGATTCTACCATTACCATGGTCTACTCAAACAAGACTATATGAATTCTGGGGTAATGTTGTTTAATGTTTCAGAATGCATTAAGTCTGGAATGTTTGAAAAAGCAGTTACGCTATGCGCTAGACGGTGGATGATGTTAGCGGATCAAGCAGCGCTCAATAAGGCAATTTCAAGACGAAAACTAGTGGATAGAAAATATAACGAACAAGAGGAGAGGCCGAGACATAATACAGTGCTACACCACTTCTCGAATAATTTTAAGTTTTGGCCGTATTTCCGCGTGCAAAAGGTGAAACCATTTGAGGTAGATAAGATTCATGAGGTGCTGAAGATTACAGAATATGATGATTTATTGAATGAATACGAGAAACTGAAAAACAGAGTGTAGAGTGTGAGAGATAATGAATACGGAGCTTGCGCCGAAAGAAAAAACTATTTAACAATGTGATACAATTAGAGCATGAGTAGCATTATTAGTGAAGAAACAAAAAGTTAGATTAGAATAAAGTGAGGATAAATAGAGGAGCATAATGGCAAAGGCAGAGTTGTTTCAGAAGGACATTCCGAAATCCGAGCGAGTATTTTACTATGAGACGGAAGAGGATGACCCAATTAAAACTGATGAGCAAGAAAAAAAGCAAGAAGTACGCTTGCCAGAAGGCTATCAGTTTATTCCGAAAAATGTGTTTGTGAGAATGTATTCGGCGATTCTGTTTCGGATTTTTTGGGTCTTTGGGCAGTGGTACGAGAGGCATTATTGGCAGGCGAAATTCTATGGGCGCGATAAATTGAAACAGGCTGAAGGAAAGGGTTATATAATATATGCTAATCACACGAATCCGTTTCATGATGTATTTGGGCCAGCGATTGCGGCAGATAGAAGAATCTTTACGATTATTAGCCCGGTTAATTTAAAAATTCCAGGAATTGGGAAATTGTTGCCATATATTGGTGGATTGCCGCTTGGAAAAACTGCTGAAGAAAAGAAGGCTTTTAATGAAGCGGTGGATAAACGTTTGTCGCAAAAGAAATGCTTGGTGATTTACCCCGAGGCTCATGTGTGGCCATACGCGACGAAGATCCGGAAATTCCCAGCCGGGGACAGACCTTTTAAATATGCAGTACGCAATGGCTTGCCGATTTTTACGATGACGACAACGTATCACAAACGTAAAGATAAAAAACGCGGAGATTTGCCTCGGATGGATATTTATATTGATGGACCATTTTGTTCAGATGCTAATAAATCGGAAGACGAAAATAGAGCATTACTTGCTAAACAGACTTATGATTCTATGGTAAAATATAGTAAGAAAAACACTTACGAATATTTTGAGTATAAGAAGAAATGAGTATATTTAATACTGGTAATCCGATAAAGAAACGTGTAAAGGTGGTGCCGGTATTTTTGACGATTAATAGCGCATATGCACCGTATGCGGCGGCGGCGATTCGTTCATTAACACAGCATACGGATCCGAATCGGTATTATAAGGTGATTATTTTGCATGATGGTTTGAATTTGGTAAACCGTTGGCGGCTAAGAAATTTAGTCACGCGAAATGTAGCCCTGCAATTTAAAAAAATGTCGAGAAGCTTGTACTTAAAAGCGGTAGTGGCGTATTGTACGCGTCGAAAGAAGGGGGCGGCAGATTTCTTTTCTGCTGCAGTGTATTATTATCGGGCGTTTATCCCGTTGCTTTTCCCAATTTATAAGAAAGCAGTTTATATTGATAGCGATGTGATACTAAGAGGTGATATTGGGGAATTGTTTGATATTGAGCTTGGGGATAATGTGCTAGCAGCAATGGTCGACCCAAAGGTATCAACAATCCCGGAGTTTCGAGATTATGTTGATAACGCCGTGGGGGTACCACATGATGAATACGTGAATTCTGGTGTGCAGGTGATGGATCTTAGAAAGATGCGTAAAATAAAATATCTATCGACAATGATTGAAATGATGCGGAAATATGATGCAGATTTGGTGGCACCAGACCAGGATTATTTGAATGTGATTTTGCGTGGGAAGATTTTGTTTTTGGATCCAGTTTGGAATGCGGAACCAGTGAAAGATTTGCCGAGAAATGTGAAATTAGTGCATTTTAATTTGTTTAATAAGCCATGGCATTACAAGGGAGTGCCGTGTGAGAGAATTTTCTGGGCAGCGGCAAAGGGGACTGGATTTACGGGTGATCTAAAGAGGCAATTGGCGGCGTTTGATGAGAAGAAACAAAAAGAAGATCACGAGAAAGTAGAAGCCCTGATTAAAAAAGCGGCTCGGCTAGCGAAGAGTAAAGAGCCTTTAATGAAGTTGGATTAAAGAGGCTTTGGTTTGGCGTTGAGCTTTTGGGTATTTTTAAACAACAAAAATGGAGGTGCCTACCGGAATTGAACCGGTGTACGCGGTTTTGCAGACCGCTGCGTAACCACTCCGCCAAAGCACCAAGTGGTTTTATTATATCACATAAATGCGGTGTAAATAATGAATCCGTAATAGGGTTTATTGTACTATAGATAGCCCGGTTATATGATATAATACACATTATGTTAGTGCTTGATCTACTGAGTTGGTGGTATTCGCGTGGGATTGCTGAGTTGGTCAACGGGTTAAAAGAGAGATTGCGTGATGCGGCGGATTTTTTCTCAATTAGACTTTTAATGCAGAATTTCTTTTCGCCTTATCGTCAAATTTCAGCACAAGGGACTAGTTCATTGGCTTTAAACGACAGAATGCAAGCTTTTCTAGATTTGCTAATCTCACGGGTGGTTGGGGTGATGGTACGATTTTTTGTTCTGATAGTTGGCGTGATTGTGATAGTTTTGCAGATTGCGATGGGTATAATATTGATTGTGGTTTGGCCATTAATTCCGATATCGGCGATATTTAGTGTCGTATTATGTCTGGGAGGGGTAGTGTTTTAATGGGTAAGTATGATTACATGTGTCTTCGTGCACGAAAGGCGCGGGCTGGAAAAACTCTAAATAACCATTATGTGCGGGTATTGCTGTGGGCAACCATGCTGCTTAGTGTGGTTGGATGGGTGTATTTGGTCTTTATGGCCAAATCGCCTTTTGGCTGGTTGCTTTTGTCTTTGTCGATTGTACTTCTGATGGTTTTACCATGGAGTAAGAGCGAGCTAGAGCATATACCGTTGGGTAAGGATGGTAGTATTAATGATGTATTGTCGGCGAATGTGTTTACGGTACTAGGTAACAATCCGACTCCGTTAAAGTTTGTACGAAATATTGGAAAGACTCGTAGTGGAAGGTTTCTGGCTATTAGATTTGGCTTGACTAGGCAGGTGCTAGAAGCAATAGCGACTGAGGTTCCAAATGATATGACGCCAATTTTTAAACGGGCAATGGAGATTAGAGAATTAATCAATGCCGAGGTGGTGTCTGGCGGAATTATACTATGTGCGATTATCGAGATGCACCCTATGTCTGATAAGATTTTGCATTGGCTGAAACTGGAAAAAGAGGATTTATATAATGGGGTTGATTGGTATAATCACCTCTATGGTTTAGTGCGTGGTATAAAAAAACATATTAGAGACGGAGGTATCGCACGTGATCTTTCTTTTGGTTATACTCCTATGTTGACGAGATTTGGCCAAAATATTTCTGAGAGAAGAAATAACTTTGCAAGATCGAAGATTCGTTTCATGAGTAGACGCGAAATCATTGACAAGATGATCGATATTTTCTCTAAGGGCGGTAGGCAAAACGTGACTCTGATTGGGACGGCTGGAGTTGGTAAAACGACTATCGTAAAAGCTTTCGCAGAAGAGTTACTTGATGCAGATATGAAGATTACAAACAACTTGAAGTACCGTCAGATAGTGATGCTTGA
>JAEEGL015138802.1_pt1 | contig 16426 bp, 15 predicted proteins | sample 9134231 | NCBI WGS metagenome assembly JAEEGL01 (sample SAMN16246548, study PRJNA631951) | gut metagenome | biome: gut microbiome; feature: rumen; material: fiber-attached | host: Bos | place: Iran: Karaj | collected 2018-10
ACTATGAATCATAAATGGTGGTATTGCATATGTAAATCCTTTATCTATCATATAATCTCTAGCATATGCTATCATTGCTTCATGTAATCTAGCAACATCTCCAAGTAAATAATAGAATCCCTCACCGCTAGTTCTTCCCGCTGATTCTTTATCCATTCCATTTAATCCTAATATTATATCTGCATGATAAGGTACTTCATATTTAGGTACAACAGGATCTCCAAATCTTTCAACCTCAACATTTTCACTATCATCTTTTCCTACAGGAACACTATCATCTATAATATTTGGAATAACCATCATTATTTCTTTTATTTTTTCTTCTAACTCAACTTCACGAGAACCTAATTCTTCAATTTCACTTTGCATAGAAGATACTTCTTTTTTAGCTTTTTCTGCTTCCGATTTTTTACCATTTCTCATAAGTTCACCAATTGATGCACTTATTTTATTTTTTTCTCCTCTTAAAGTATCTCCTTTTAGCTTACATTCTCTATATTCTTTATCCAAGTTAAAGACGTCATCAACTAAAGGTAGTTTTTCATCTTGAAATTTCTTTTTAATGTTTTCTTTTACTAAATCTTTGTTTTCTCTGATTAAGTTAATATCTATCATCTTCAACACCTCACAAATATAATAACATTATTTATATAAAAGGACAAACTAATTTTTATTTTTTCTTTTACCTATTTCATAACAATGTTTAATTATTAAACCAATTCCTAATACAAAAGTAATAATTGTCATAATATTTAGATACTTATGGCTCTTTTGCATAACAACACATTTCTTATGATTACCTTTACTATATTTAACTGTTGTTTCTTCATCCTTTGGTCCAACTAAGAATGTGTTTATCTTACATTCATTCTTTTCTACTCCAATTGAATAAGAATATGTTTTATCTCCAACTTTTAAAGAATATGCTTTTAAATAATCTTTTGATTTAATATTATTAACAATTATAATAGTTGAATTAGTAAATACATATAATAAACATATAGTAAATATAACTATTAAACATTTTGTAATAATATTATTCCACTTTTTCATAAATGCCTCCATATTTTATAAATAAATTATATCATTTTTACTCATTTAATCAATAGAAAAACTATCTTAAAATCTTGTTTTTTTTAAATTAGTTTGCTATTATATTATGTATTGGAGGTAATTATGAAGAAAAAATTATTAATTACACTTTGTGGATTATTATTACTTAGTGGCTGTAAAAATGCAAAATTAAAAGGTGGAGATACTGATTTAGTAACATTTGATGAAAGAAAGCCAATCAGTACTCAACAATTATATGATGAATTAAAAGAATTTTATGGAGCTGATGTTCTTACTACTTTAGTTGATACATATTTATTAGAAGACATGTATAATGAAACAAAAGAAGAAAGACAATATGTTAAACAACAAATGAAGAGTGCTGAAGAAGCAGCTAAATCAATGGGAGTTACTACTGATTTATACTTATTATATTATTATGGTGTTCCTAATAAAGATATGTATGAAAAGCAACTTAAGTTAGATTACAAAAGAGGAATATATGCAACAGATTATTCTAAAGAAAATGTAACAGATACACAAATTAATGAATATTATGAAAAAGAAGTAATCGGTGATATTGAAGCTAGTCAAATACTTATTGCAGTAGACACTAGTAAAAGTAAAACTGATGATGATAAAAAAGCTTCTATAGAAGCAGCTAAGAAAAAAGCACAAGATGTAATCAAACAATTAAAAGATGGAGAAGATTTTGCTACTCTAGCACAAAAATATTCTGATGATAGTTTAACTGCTAGTAAAGGTGGATCACTTGGAAAAGTAAATAAATCTGATGTAAGTACTGCTGTTATAAATGCTTTAATAGCATTAAAAGATGGTGAATATACTACATCACCTGTAGAAGATACTAATGGATATTATATTCTTTATAGAACTAGCCAAGATGAAAAGAAAGAACTAGATGATGAATTAAAAGAAAGCATTATTTCAACTATCGCAGAAGAAACTGCTAATAATACAGAAAATTATAAACTTATTGCTATGAAAGCATTAAGAGAAAAAAATGGTATGAAAATCAATGATAGCCAATTAGAAAAAGCTTTCAACGAATTACATAAAAATTATTAATAATAAAACACTTACTCTTTAGTAAGTGTTTTTATTTCTTCATAATTATAACCTTTTCTAATTAAATAATTTTTTAACTTAGTTATATCATTACCATATTTCTTTTTAGCTTTTTCATAATCTTTTTCTAAAGCATCTGATTCATAATCAATCTTTTCTAAACAATCATCTATCATATAAGATTCATATCCCATATTATATAAATCATTTTTCATCTTTTGAATAAACATATAATAGCTTTTATTCTTCATAATAGATTTCTTTTTATTGATTAGTTTTTCTAATTTAGATTTCCATATATCATCACTAAATGTATTTAAGTATGAATTAACATCTTCTTCATTAAAGTCTAAATCTAATAGATTCTTTCTTATTTTATAAGGGCCATCTAATGTAAGATTAATTTTATCATTTATATATGCTTTTATATAAGCTTCTTCATTTAATAAACCCAATTTATCTATTTTAGATATTGTTTCATTAACTAACTTATTATCAAAACCTTTATTACTTAAATAAGTATATAATTCTTTTCTATTTCTCATTTTTATTTCTATATAATTTAAAGCTAAATTATAAGCATCATAATCATTATTCTCTTTAATTATTTTATCTAAATCATCTAATGATATTTCTTTTGTAATAAGTAAATTATATTTAAGAATAATATCTTCATATAAAGTTAATTCTTCATTATCAAAAATAATTTTATACTTATTTTTACCAACTTTTTTAAATTTCCTTATTTCCATTAACCCTCCTAAATAAAAAGGCTTATAAAAGCCACCTATTCTTCTTTAAATGTTTCATCAGTTGTTAAAACAAACTTAGTTTTTGATTTAATAACAGCATATTTATGCCCTATTTCATCAAGTTCTACCCCATCAGAATTGCTTCCTTCAACTTTAAATTTACCATTTGTAACTTTAAATGATGAAACATAACCTTTATCATTCATTCTAAATATATATTCATATCTCTTGCTTACATCTTTTAATTGACGAGTATTTGATAAAACATTTGAATAAATTCGATCATCACCTTCAACATATGTTTTACCAATACTTGTAATCATATCTTTAACTTTTGTTGTAAATATATTTTCTCTTGATTGTTCAATTATATTATCTACCTTTGGCCATACTATAATAAGTACTACTCCTAAACAAATAACAGCAATAGCAAAACTCATAAATGTTAAACCTTTTTTATTCATTTTAATACTCCAGTCTACAAAATTATTATACTTTTTATTAAAGATTTTTGCAAATAAAAAAGGAGTGTTTTACTCCTTTTAGTCATTACTGTAATTTGTGAAATATCTTTGAACTAGAACTACTGGTGTACCCTTATCTCCACTACCACTAGTTAAATCACATAAACTTCCAAGTAAATCTGTATAACGTCTTGGTGTAGTACCTTGAGTAGCCATAGTTCCTTTTAATTCTTTATCTTTTTCACGGATAGCTTCCTTCATAGCTTTTTGAAGTTCTTCTCCATGTAAATCTTTAAATTGATTTTCACTAAAGTATTTTAATTTAATTTCATTTGGACTTCCTTCTAATCCTTTAGTGTAAGCAGGGCTTACTACAGGATCAGCAAGTTCCCAAATCTTTCCAACTGGATCTCTAAATGCACCATCTCCATAAACCATTACTTCAACAGTTTTTCCAGTTTCATTTTTCATTAATTGTTGAACTCTATTAACTAAAGCACTTCCTGTTCTAGGGAATAGTTTAACTCTTTCTTCAGTTGATCTATTACTTCCTAAAAGTCCATATGGTGAATATCCACTACCATCAACACTTTCAGTTAAAATATCACTCATTAAAATAACATGAGCTTTTGGATCAGCGGCTAATATTCTAGCTTTAGTTTCTTCTCTACTATGAATATCACAACAAATAATATCTTTAGTATATTTAAGAATGTCACTTGGACGATTTGACCAAATCATCTCAAATTCGCACCCTTCTTTTTCTACTAATTCTTTGTAAACTTCATACATATTAACACCTGTAAATAGATGTTTAAAGTGTATAAATTTTTCTTTATATTCTTTTTCAGTAATTAAATCATCAAGATTAATATTGTACTTAACTAAATCATCTTTATATAGAATATCATTTCCAACTTCATCAGCTGGGAAGCTACTCATTAAAGTGATTTTTTTAGTACTTCTTGCCATAGCAGATAATAATACTGCAAATCTATTGCGACTAAGTATTGGGAATACTAAACCAATATGTTCAGCATTATTAAGTTTTTTCTTAATATCTTTAGCAATTTGATCTAATGTTGCAAAGTTTCCTTCACTAATTCCAACTACTGCTTCAGTAATAGCAATTACATCTTTATCTTCAATTTCAAAATGTTCGCTTTTAGCTGCTTTTAAAACTGAATCTACTACTATTTTAGCAAGATCATCACCTTCTTTTACGATAGGTGTTCTAATACCTCTTACGACAGTACCTACATCTCTCATAAATCACTCTCCTACTTTATAAGTATACCACATATAAAAAACTAATCATATATAAAAATACAACTAGTTTACAAAATTGTATATTTTAATGATTAGTTTTATTTTAAGAAACCATTTATTATAGTTTCTTCAGCTTTCTTTTTAGATAAACCAAGTGTCATTAGTTTAATTAGTTGTTCCCCTGCTATTTTACCAATAGTTGCTTCATGTATAAGTCTAGCATCTATATGATTAGCAGTTATTTTAGGATCACTTGTTACACTACCTTTATCTTTAATAATTGCATCACATTCAACATGAGCAAAGCAATCATTATTACCAACTACATTAGATACAAATTCTTGATGAGAATTATCAGCTGCTACACTTCTTGATGTTACTTTAGCACTAGAATGCTTTCCATCTAGTTGAACTTCAAATATTGTTTTAGCATTTTGTTCTTCATGAGTATATATCTTTTCATTTATTACTAGTTTAGATCCTTCACTAAGTATAGCTTTAGTAGTTCTAATTGCAGATGAAACTCCTTTTATTTGAGCAGTATCCATTTCTAAAACAGAATTCTTTCCAAGATGTATTTCAGTTACAGGATCAAGTATCTTTTTCCCATCCCCTTCACCTTCTCCATAATGTTTTTCTATATATTTAACATAAGCACCATCTTCTACAAAGAATCTATGTATTCCATTATGAGAACTATCTTTATGAGCATCATTATGTATTCCACATCCTGCATTTATTGTAACAATAGCATTCTTTCCAATATAGAAATCATTATATACTTTATCACTAAATCCACCTTTAGTTAAAATAACAGGTATATGAACATATCCATTAATAGTACCTTCTTTAACATGAATATCTATTCCTTCAGCATCTGTTTTAGAATCAATTTTAATATTATCTGTGGATGCTCTATCTATACTTTTACCATCTTTTCTAATATTAAAAGCACTATCTTTATGTAATTCTTCATTTATTATTTTAAGAATATGTTTATCTAAATCATTCATTATTTACTACCTCCTATCTTACAACAAGGAGTTAATTCAATAACATCACTTAGTTCATTCTTAGATTTTATTTCTTTAACTTTACCAGAGTCTAATAAAATAATTTTATCAGCTATATTTATAATTCTTTCTTGATGAGATATTATTATAGTCTTACTATTATTTTTCTCTCTTAAGTCTTTAAATATCTTTATAAGATTATTAAAACTCCATAAATCTATTCCGGCTTCAGGTTCATCAAAAATAGTAACTTTAGAATTTCTTGCGGATACTGAAGCTATTTCAATTCTTTTTAATTCTCCTCCTGATAATGAATTATCTATTTCTCTATTTATATATTCTTTAGCACATAATCCAACTTGAGATAATATATTACAAGCATCACATGCTTCTAATTCCTCTCCATAAGAAATATTAATTAAATCATGTACTGTTAAACCTTTAAATTTAACAGGTTGTTGAAATGAGAATGATATTCCTTCTTTAGCTCTTTTATCTATAGACCAAGATGTAATATCTTCTCCATTATATAAAATCTTACCACTTGTTGGTTTAATAATACCCATAATTATCTTAGCAAGTGTAGATTTTCCACTACCATTAGGACCAGTAATAACAGTAAAGTTACTATCAAATTTTATACTTATATTATCAAGTATCTTTTTACTATCTATTTCATAAGATACATTAACTAATTCTATCATACTTTTCCTCCGCAAATATTATAACATAATAATTGAAAAACAATACTATAAATGATATAATTTTGATATGCAAGTGTGGCGGAATTGGTAGACGCAGCAGACTCAAAATCTGCCGGTAGTAATACCTTGTGGGTTCGATTCCCATCTCTTGCACCATTAGAATAATATGTTCAATTTAGAACTTAAAATATATGAGGTAAAAATGATAAAAGAAAAAGATTTCTATTATTTAGATTATGTTCAAGTTATGATATATATGCATAAAATAAGAGATATAAGAAATAATAATGAGTTCTTTCATGATGGAATATCTCAAACTTTTGAAAACTATGTAGTTAAAAGAACTGGTGAAATAGCATTATCAAGTTCATTATCAAAAAAATTACCTAATGCTGATAAATATAAAGTATCAAAAAGTATGATTAAATATTTAACTAATCTAACAGGAGTAAATGTTTTAGATGAAAAAGTTGTAGAAGAATATACTCCTTTAATAAAAGCATATGAAGAAAATTTATTAAAACAAATTCGTGAAAATAATTCAACTCATAGTAAAAAAAGAGCTTAATAGCTCTTTTTATTATGATTCATTTGATAAAGATAATTTTTTATCAACTAATGGATTTATTTCTATTCCATATTTTCTATATATTTCTTGTACATCTTCATATGTAATATTAGGATTATACCAATCAAAATATGTATTATAATATCTAGATTTTTTAAATAATTTATTACTTCCACCTACTACATATAAATCTATAATATCTTCTTTATTAGCATTTTTAACACGAGTAAATTTATATTTTTCATCAGTTTCCATTATGAAATCTACTATATGTGTTGCTGAATAAGATTTTTTATCTAAACCTAATACATTATGAGCATGTTCAAATAAGAATGATATTACATCTAATATTTCTTTTTGAGACATTGGTAAACTCATTTTATATGTATCTCCAACATATTGAGTTGATATAGAACCATTTGTTTTTCTATCAAATTCAACATAATGAACTCTATATAATCCAGTATCTTCCATTTTATGGTCATCTAAAGGATTATTAGCATTTTGATATGCAATTATATCACTTTTAAGTTTTTTATATTTATCTATTAATTTCACTACTCTTCACCTCTAAATAAGAGTATTATACTACATTATTCATTTTTGTAAATAAAAAATCTAAAGATTAGATCTTTAGATTTATTATCTTTTCTTGTATACTGCTCCTTCTATTGTCTCAGTAGTATTATCTTCATAAGTAAGAGTTATTTTATCTACTTCATCAGCACAAGATTTAATCTTTTTCTCATTATAAATTGTTCCATTTTCTTTATCAACAAAATTATTATAATGGTATAAATTATCATTTTCTCCTAAAACATATACTTCTTTAAAATTATTTAATACTAATACTAGTTTTGCATATAATGTATTTCCTTTTTCATCTTTTAAGAAATAATCTATTTTAGCAGATGGATTAGCTGCATATAAAGATAAATCTTCTGTTTCTTCTTCATCAATTGTTCCCATTGTTAAGAATTCTCTATTATTATCACTATATTTAGATAACTCATGCCAATGATATGTATTTTTAGAACCATCGTTATTTGTAATAACAAGTGTGCCACTTCCACAAGTATCAAAATCAGTATTTAGTGCTTTTAATTCTATACTCTTAACATTTTTTGTAATAAGAGCATCTTCAGATTTTTCATTTTCTACAAATAAATTATTAATTTCATGCAATTCATTCTTATTATTTAAATAAAATAATGAACAATCATTTCCACAATCACAATTCAATCTATATTCTTTAATATCTAGATTTTCAAATTTCTTAGTAACTGGTGTTTCATCTTCAGGAGCTATTGTTACTGTAGTTGTAGATCCTTCTATTTTTACTTTACCATATCTAATATCAGTAATATCTTTACGAGAAGCTATTACATCAAGATCTCTTATAGCTATACCATAATACCCTTTTTCAGTTTTATTTTTAGTAGATGTATTTGTACTACTTGAATTATTGTTATTAGTTGGAGTTGGTTCATCTTTATCTTTCAAAAATAAAGTTAAAACACAAACAACAATTAGTACAGCTACTACAACAATTCCAATTATTAATAATTTCTTCTTTTTGTTATTATTAGTTGGTTCTTGTGAACTTGTTGATTCAGCTATTACATTTGTTTGAGGTTGTTGTGCTTCTTCAGGTGTATTATTTTCAGTTTCTACAGCAGTTGATTCTTCAACTACTTCATTTGTTTCATTTAAATTATTATTTTCTTCCATATCTTTCACCACTTATATTATACAATATTATACTTGTCAAATAATTCAAATAAAAAATGTTTACAAAATAAATTGTAAACACTTTTATTACTATCTTACCAAATGAACTGGTAATCCATTTTTATATTTAAGTTTAGTTTGTCCTTTAATTAAAGGTTTAGCATAATTTAAATATTCTTTTTTCATTTGTTTCTTTTTACTATCTATCCATTCTAATGGTACTTTCTTTTCAACATTAGCTATTTCATGAATATCATATGTACTTATAACAGAATTTGAATCAATTATTGCCATTACTCCAGTTTCACCTTTATTTGCTGCTTCTACTGCTTTCATACCTAATTGTTCTGCTTCATTTACATCAGTAAGTGATGCTAAATGAGAAGCTGCTCTTTGAAGAGTAGAGAATTCAATAGCACGAGTTTTAAGACCTGTTTTTTCAGCAACAATAGCTGCTAATGTACTAGCAGTACCAGATAATTGTTTATGTCCAAAAGCATCTACTTTTCTATCTCCACTGCCTATTTCACATACAAACTTTCCATCACTAGTTTGAATTCCTTCAGAAACTGCTATTACAATACTTGATTTAGTTTTTCTAAGTTTATCAATTCTCTTTAAAAATTCATCTAAATCAAATGTTTCTTCAGGTAGATATATAGCATCTACTCCTTCACAATCTTTTCCTTTAGCAAGTGCTGCTGCTGCTGTTAGCCATCCTGCATGTCTACCCATTATTTCAACAATACATACTGTAAGTCTACTTTGTGGGAATGATGAGTTATCTCTAATTATTTCTTTTAAAGATGTTGCTATATATTTACAAGCACTTCCATACCCAGGGCAATGATCTATAATTGGTAAATCATTATCAATTGTTTTTGGTACTCCAACAAATTTTTGTTTCTTGTTATGTTCTTTAGCATAATCAGATAACATTTTAACTGTATCCATTGAGTCATTACCACCAGCATAAAAGAAAGCATCTATTTCATATTTATCAAGAATGCTAAATATCTTTTCATACACTTCTTCATTACCTTCTAATTTTGGTAATTTATATCTACAAGATCCTAAGAATGCACTTGGTGTAGTTTTTAATAATTCATAATTCTTTTTATCACTTAAATAGTCATCTAATAGAATAAAGTTTTCTTCTAAAAATCCTTCTATACCATAAACCATTCCATATACTTTATTAACCCCTAATTCTTTTGCTTTTTTATATACTCCTGCTATACTTGAATTAATTACAGCAGTAGGTCCACCTGATTGACCAACTATAATGTTTTTCATTTTTTTCACCTCAAGAAAGATTATAACACAAAAAAATGTAGTATGTACTACATTTTTAATTTCTCTTCACCAAAGGTAATGTTGGAGGAGCACTTGGAGGAGTAAAACCTGTATCTTCTGCTACTTTTTCAACATCAGATTCTTCCTTTGGTTCTTCTAATAATTTATTTGATCTATTAACATCTTCTAAATATAAACTTATTTCTTTATTTAAAGCATCAAATGATTCAGTCGATATAGAAGTAAACCTTAATCTTTCTAAATTTTGTTCTGTTAAAGCAACATTTTTATTAACTACACTTTGTAATAATCCTATTAAACTATTAGTTAATTCTAAAGCTTCTCCCTCAGATTTATTACCTTTATTAATAATCATTTCACTAGCTAAAACAGGTAATATAGCATTCTTAGATGTATATAAAGAATTAATTGTAATAAAGTGATTTATTATAGCTCTATGTACTGATAATAATTCTTGTTTCATTAGTACAATCATAGTTTCAATAGTAGATATTTTACTATGTAATATTTCTTTTTTAGTTTTATTATCTAAAGCTTTAGTAAAGTTTTCTATATCATCTACATTAGTAGTAGTTGTATCTATTGAAGCTTCTAATCTTTTTAATTCTTTTAATTGTTTATCAAGTTTTAATAAATATAATTCTATATATTTTTTAATATATTCATATCCTTGTAATTCACTTGTTAAAGTATTTAATTGAGTATTAATAGATTCTTGTAGTTCCCCTACTTTTTCAGGATTATATTTTTTAACTACTTTAACTGCAGGTTTTGTAGAAAACATACTTTCCCAGAATGTTTGACTAACAGCAACTCTTTCTTCTTGTATTACTTCTCCTAAAGACTTATTAACATCTTTTATAGATTCATCAATAGTATCTTTAAACATTAGTTCATGTAATGAATCATTTATAAATTTAGAATGTTTTGAAAGTGATGAACCATATTCCGCTATTGAAGTAATATTTTCTTCTTCAATTGGAAGAACTTCTACTTTACTTAGCATATTAATTCCTTCTTCTGGAGTAATTTTCTTTTCTTTTTTATTTATAACAGAATTTCTAACAGTATCATAATCTTCATCTAAACTTTTAATTATTTTTCTCATTAGTTTATCTTTATCACTGAATACATGATGTATAAAACTATCAACATATATATATGAAGAGTATTCAAAAAATTCTTTATAATCTAATATTAGTTCTCTTTTTACTTCACTATTATATGCTTTATCTAAATCATCTTTTGTTATACCCATTATTGATAATAAATAATCTATTGTTATATTATTTTGTTTTAAATAACTAGAACTATCAACTTTGTCATCTAAACAAATAATTAATAATGCCATTTCTTTATAATCTCTATCACTTGTTAAAAATTCATTTGGTTTAACATTATTCTTTATATAATCATATACTTTTAAAACTTTCTCTATCCAAGCTACTGCTCCATGTCCAAATCTATCAAATTCATTTTTAATTTCAGCTTGTTTACTTCTTTCTTTTAATTTTAAATCATATTCTTCAATTAATTTATCAACATCCATAAAATCTTCAGGCTTTTTATCAACTTCAAATAATGCTTGTCTTAATTCAACTGAGTTAGTTAATTTTGGATCAAAAGCATTTCCTAATATAGAATTAACTGTTATTTTACTTGGTTCTCTATCAAAAATATATTTACCAAATACTTTTTCTAATTCTTCAATATCTAAACTAGATGCTGAATATGAAAAATCTAAGCCAAAGAATTTAGATAGTTTTCTTCTTGTAATATTATAACTTTCAAAACAATTACTTATCTTTTCACTATATCTACATGCTCCATAAATAATTGCTAATTGTTTAGCATCTTCTTCTGATAATTTCTTGTTTTTTAAAATACAATAATATGAATATACTACTAATAAATAATTATATACATCTATTGAAACATCTTTAAATAATCTTTCTTTTATAGAATTTATTCTAATTTCTTCTCTTCTCTTAGAATTATTATCTACTTGTAATTTATAAGCATGAGGTAATACCTCATTAGTAGTATCAAGATATAAATTATGTATTAATTGAGATTTAGAATAATCTGGATTGTATAGATTACTATATATTTTAGAAGGAGATAAATCTACTTTTGCTATAGACTTACACATACCTTCACTAATTAAATAATTAAATTTTGAAATATAATTTCTATCTACTTTAGTAGCATCTATATTTTTTAATAATTCTTCTTTATTAGGTAGATTTATTTTTTCTAATAACTCATCAAAAGTTAAACCATTATCATTTAAAAATATTGATAATTCTCTATTATCTAAATAATTACAAATTAATAATGATAAAACTAAATAATCTTTACTAGATTTAACAAAACAATCATTTAAATTATCAAGACTACTTATATATGCATATACCTGACATAATCTATCAAACAATTTATTAGTATCAGATAATACTCCATTATATATATCACTATATGGAATACCATTATTTTCATCTCTTTGTGTATCTAAATCTGATTTATATCCAAGTACATCTTCTACACTTAACTTACATAAACCAAATATATGCTTAAAGCTTGCATTTTCTTTATTAGTTTGATTAACCATTTCATAGAATATACTACCAACTTTTTTATCATATAAACCATCCACTAAATCAATATTTAATTTAGATTTTAAAAGTGTTATTGAAGGATTCTTATACATCTTATGAAGATTAATACCAACTAAGGTTTCTAATTTATCACTTGTTAATCCTATTTTTTCTAGATAATCAGTAATAATCTTTTTCTCATCAAATATATTTTTATTACTAGCAACATTTTCATAATAGAAAAGTCCTAATGTATAAGCAAGAGCTTTTAAATTTTCATCAGTAGGTTTAATTCTAAATAAAGTTTCTCTATTATCATCTAAATATGAATATATTTTACTAACCATTTCTAAATAATAAACTGATGATATATCACATGATGTATAGTACTTTTTTTCTAATTCTTCAGAAATATTCTTTTTCTTTTGTTCTGATATTTTTCTTAGTTCAATAAACAAATCTGATGGATTACCAGATATTAAACTAAGTGTTTTTTGATTTTCCTCTGCTAAAAATTCATTACTTAAAAATATACTTCTAATGATATCTTCTGGAGTTGCTGTTAAATAATCTTCTTCTTTTTCATAAGGAACAAAGAATTTATAATATTTATTAAACATTTCAGTATGATAATCATATTGAGCATCATAATAAGTTTGTTCAGCATTAAATCCTAATGATGATAATACACTTCTATTTTCTTCAGATATTTTTTGATATACATTTAAAGATTGGAATAATAATTTATCTATTTCTTTACTAATATATCTTCCCTTTACATCGACACCAACTCTATGATTCAAATAATACATTAATTTTTGAATATATTCTTTTGTCTCTTCAGGAATTATTTTCATATATTCGCTATAACTGATTGTATTCATAAAACCCCCTAAATCGCAAGAATGTATTATATCAAATTATGTAATTGTTTTCAACAAAAAAGAGATTATCAACAATCTCTTTTATTTAACAAATATATCTCCTTTAATAGTTTCTTCATTACCATCTTCATATGTTATCTTTAGTTCTTTATCACCTTTGGTAAATGATTTAACTTTTGTTTCTTTATATTTTTTACCAACATTATTATACCTATAATCATCATATACATATATATAATTATTATTATCAATTATATACATAGAATAATCATCATCATCTTCATTAAATATTACTACTTGTGCACTTATCTTTTTATTATCAGAATTTAACATATATACATCTACTTTAGCATTTTCACTTACTGCATATATCATTCTATCCCATATAGAATCATCAGACACACTAATTTCATTACTTTTTTCAATTCCAGCCAAAACAAGGAAAACTCGTTCAACATCACTAAGAGGGGTTAGCTTATTAGAATCAGATCTCTCGTAAATATATAATTTATCATTCATATCTTTAATAATAATATTATTTGAATCACAAGTTGATGCATAAATACTATCATAACTATTTGCCATCTCTTTCATATTATCTGCTATTTTTCCTGATTCATCATCGTTAATATCTTCTGCATCAAGATCAACATAATATAACTCTTGCTTAGAATTAATGTAATATATGCCAGTACAATAACCACAATCACATTGTATTGCGGCACTTACTACACCTTTTGCATCTATACTATGCTTCTTATTATTTATATGAAAATCTTGATAAACTATTTTGTCTTTTTCAACAAATACTTTTCCATCTGATGTATTTACTTCTTTTTCAAATTTTAAATCAGCTCCTAAAGATAAACCTTCAAACAAAATTCCTATTGTTTCCACATTAGGTGCATATTTAACTTCTTCATCTTCTTCAAATTCTTCTTCATTATCTTCATAATCATTATCATATTCATAATTATTATAAACTGGCTTTGGTTCAGATGTTCTATCTGGACCTCTAGATATTTTTACCGATAATGTTTCTCCACTTTTTAGAGTTGTTCCAGGGTTACAACTTTGATATAGAATTGTTCCATAAGCTTCCTCATTATATATTTTTTCTTCAATATTTACTGTTATTCTTGCATCGCTTGCTAGTTTTTGAACTTCATCAACTAAAACTCCTCTTCTTACATAATCGGAGCAAAGCAAAGTTTTTTCTGTTTCTTCTTCTATTTTATTTTCATTTTGAATATAACCTATAACAGTACATCCAATACTTATTACTAACAAAACTGAAAAACATATTATTAATACTTTATTTTTCATATTATAACCTCTATTTTATTTTATCAAATAATATTCTTATATTTTTTTATAATATTTTGTTTTTACAATTATTAGTGTAAATAAAAAAGAAAGAATTACTTCTTTCTTATTAGTTTCTTTTCTTCGTGATATTCTTCTAAAGTTACCCAGTTACCATAGTTATATAATTCTTTAGATAATTCTTTTCCTACATATCTATAGTGCCAAGGTTCATAACTAAATTTAGTAATATCTTCTTTTCCTTTTGGATATCTTAAAATAAAACCATATTTATAAGCATTTTCATTTAACCATGCTCTTTCTTCAGGAGTTGAATCAACATGATAATAACCATCTCTAAAACTAGCTATATCAAATGCATATCCTGTTTGATGTTCTGAACATCCAGGAAGTGCCACTCTTGAATAAACTTCATCAAAAACTTTATAAAATGTTTCTTCATCCATATCTCCAACTTCTAATAGCCTTTGTAGCATAGCTTTTCTTAATTTGTTTTTAAATACACCTCTTTGATGTTCTGCACTTCTATAACCACTATCTATAGTTATTTGTAATCCATCTATACAAGCATCTTCTTTCATCATAAGATATGGAATATAAATAGTAGAACTAACTGTAGGTTTTAAATTTGGATCATGATAACCATGAAAATTATTTCTATTATCATCTGTTGCTACTAAATCATCTGGAACATAACTATATCCTAATGGATTATCAAGATTAACAAGTACATCTAAATATAATTTTGACATGTTTTCACCCCTTAAATTCGGTGCATATTATACTATATTTCAATAAAAAAATCAATTTTCATTAAGTAAGCTTAACAAATAATTGATCTTTTTATTTGAATTATTAGATTCTTTTTGAATACTTAAATATTTATTTTTTAAATAATCTAAATACTCTTCATATAGTTCTTTATCTTTATGATTTAATCCAAAACTAATTTCATACTCACTATATTTTTTATTTCCTGGCATGAATACTATTAAATTATAATACTTATCATTTTCTTTAATAATTAGTTCACTATCTATCATATAATTTAAATCATTCATTTTTGTTCTTAATAAATCATGATCATTATTAGATATAGTTATTATTTTATTAAATCTTAATTTTGTATTATTTAAAATATCTAATATAGTATGAGTACCCATACCAGCAAGTACTAAAGTATCTGCTTCTCCTTCTTTTATATTAGAAAGTCCGTTTGATACCCTTAAGTCTATTAGTTCATTATTTATAGTTTCTTTTGCTTTTTTAATAACATTTTCACTTATATCAGATGCGATTGATGATTGTCCTCTTTTAGCTAGCATAATACTTAATTTAGCTTGATCACACCCTACATCAACTACTTTATCATTTTCTGATATAAATGAATATAATGCCTCTATTCTATTCAATTAAGAAATCTTTTAATTTTTTAGCTCTTGATGGGTGTCTTAATTTTCTAAGAGCTTTTGCTTCAATTTGTCTAATTCTTTCTCTAGTAACTTTAAATTGTTTTCCAACTTCTTCTAAAGTATGAGAAGAACCATCAAATAAACCAAATCTTAATTCTAATACTTCTTTTTCTCTTACAGTTAAAGTATCTAATACTTCTCTTAATTCATCTTTTAATATTTCATAAGTTGCAAAATCTTCTGGTGA
>JAEEGL015156571.1_pt1 | contig 16426 bp, 14 predicted proteins | sample 9134231 | NCBI WGS metagenome assembly JAEEGL01 (sample SAMN16246548, study PRJNA631951) | gut metagenome | biome: gut microbiome; feature: rumen; material: fiber-attached | host: Bos | place: Iran: Karaj | collected 2018-10
ACCTCCGGAAGGTCCAGGCCTTCTCTTAAGAGGTTTATGCCTACCAGGACGTCGAACTCGCCCAGCCTTAAGTCTCTTATGATGACGTTCCGCTCCAGGGTGTCCACGTCCGAGTGCATGTAACGCACCTTAAGGCCGGCGTTCTTAAGATAGTCCGTGAGGCTCTCGGCCATCTTCTTGGTAAGGGTGGTCACCAGTGCCCTGTACCCCCTGGCGATCTCCTTGTTGAGCTCCCCTATAAGGTGGTCTATCTGCCCTTCCGTGGGCACCACCTCTATGGGCGGATCCAGAAGGCCCGTGGGCCTTATCACCTGCTCGGCGGATATGCCGCCGGACTTCTCCTTCTCGTATTCCGCGGGAGTTGCGCTGACGTATATTATCTGGTTCACCTTGCCCTCGAACTCATCGAAACGCAGCGGCCTGTTGTCCAGGGCGCTGGGAAGGCGGAAGCCGTACTCCACGAGGCTCTCCTTGCGGGCGCGGTCTCCGTTGGCCATGGCCCGAAGCTGCGGCAGCATGGCGTGGGACTCGTCGATTATTATCAAAAAGTCCTTGGGGAAGTAGTCTATGAGGGTATAAGGCATTGCTCCGGGAGGATTGCCCACCAGATGCCTCGAATAGTTCTCTATGCCCTTGCAGGTGCCTATCTCGCGCATCATCTCAAGATCGTAGCGGGTACGCTGCTCCAGGCGCTGGGCCTCCAGCAGGCGGCCTCTGTCCGTAAACCACCTGAGGCGGTCCTCAAGCTCCTCCTCTATGGTCACCAGGGCGCGCTCCATGTGCTCCTTGCTTGTTGCGTAGTGGCTTGCCGGGAAGATCGCCACGTGGTTCCTTGTGGCCATCACCTCTCCGGTCAGCTGGTTCAGCTCCTTTATGGACTCTATCTCGTCCCCGAAGAGCTCCACCCGCACGGCGTTCTCCGCTCCTGCAGGGATGATGTCTATTATGTCTCCGCGCACGCGGAAGGTGCCCCGCTCAAAGCCGAGGTCGTTCCTGGTATACTGTATGTCCACCAGTTCCCGCAGTATGTCCATGCGGCTCTTCTGCATTCCGGGGCGCAGGGATATCATCTGGTTGCGGTACTCGTCCGGACTGCCCAGGCCGTATATGCAGGAGACGGAAGCCACGATTATTACGTCTCTCCTCTCCGCAAGCGCCGCGGTGGCCGAATAGCGGAGTCGGTCTATCTCCTCGTTGACATCCGAGTCCTTTTCTATGTAGGTATCAGTGGAGGGCACGTAGGCCTCCGGCTGGTAGTAATCGTAGTAGGATATGAAGTACTCCACGGCGTTATTGGGGAAGAATTCCTTGAACTCGCCGCACAGCTGCGCCGCAAGAGTCTTGTTGTGGGATATCACCAGCGTGGGACGCTGCACACGCTCTATGACGCTGGCTATGGTAAAGGTCTTGCCGGAGCCCGTAACTCCAAGCAGTGTCTGGTGCTTTTTGCCCGCGTTAATACCCGCGGCCAGCTTTTCCACTGCCTGCGGCTGATCTCCCGTAAGCCCGAACGGCGCGACGAGCTTGAATCTCCCCTCTGAGGGAGCGCTCCAGACGCTCACGAAAGCACCTCGTAGAGGCTTGCCGCGTCGTCCTTTCCTACGTGGTCCGGCGTACTCAGCACGCGGACCTTCATCTCCGACTTTCCGAAGGCTATGGTTATCTCGTCCCCGGGCTTTATGTCCTTGCCGGGCTTGGCCTCTTTGCCGTTGACGAAGATCCTCGCGTCCTCGCAGGCGTCGTGAGCTACGCTGCGCCTCTTTATAAGGCGCGATACTTTTAGATATTTATCGACTCTCATAGCAAATAATTATATCATAATAAGTGCGCGGATTCAATACATCCGCGCACAAATGTTCGGCATATCCTGCCCTGTTTCATATGTTTATCCCGAGGACCTTAAGCTTCTTAAGGAAGTCCGCGCTGTCCTTGAACATTACGGTCTTCATGCCGCAGACCTCGGCTCCGGCAAGGTTCGTTGCCCTGTCGTCTGTAAACAGGCATTCCGAAGGATCCAGACCGAAACGCTCAAAGAGCAGCCTGTATATCTCCGGCTGGGGCTTAAGCAGCTTCTCATAGGCCGAAGCCAGCACCCCGTCGAAATACTCGCTTCCCGGCACCGTTGGCCAGTAGGTCCTGTGGGTATAGCCCGCGTTGGACAGCAGGTACAGCCCGTACCCGGCCTCCTTGAGCCTCCTTGCTATGTCAGCCGTGCCCTCCATGGGGATTATCGGATCCCACCACCTGGTGGCAAGCTCCATGGCAACGGCGTGAAGCCTTTCGGGAAGCTTTTCGCAGGCGCGCCTTCCTACGTCTTCTTCGGTCAGGTATCCCCAGTCCGACAGCACCCAGTCCGCGTTCCCCTCGAAGATCTCGTCCACCAGGAGGGTCTTGTCCTCCTCTGAAAGATCGTACCTGTCGGTGAACTTCCTGGGCGCAAAGTCCACGAAGACCTGGCCCATGTCAAATACTATGTTTTTTATCAATTAGCCCTCCTATGGCTCTGTTTTCAGTTTTTTTCGCCCGAATATCCTGGCAAAGAATTCCCTGCGTTTCTTTTTAGCCTCCAGCCTTTCCGAGAGGTCCCTGGCGCCCACGCCGTATACCAGCCACAGTATGAGCCCGGAGACTATCATTATGAACACCGTCGAAGCGCAGCGCCTTCCGGAGGCGTTCACGTTGTAACCGTAAAGGCCTTCGTCGGCGGTCATGGCCTGGATGACCATGGCGTAGGACGTGCCGTAGGTGCTGGCGAAGGTGGCGGACATGTCGTACTCGGTAAACAGCGCGTTGAAGTTCAGCGCGAATACCGCCAGCACGCTCGGCAGGATGATGGGCAGCTTCACCTTAAGGAAGGTCTTCAGCGGGCTGGAGCCGAGGTTCTTTGCCGCGTCCTCCAGCTCCGAGTCTATCGTATAGAACGAAGCCTTTATCATCCTGAGACTGAATGGCAACTTGGTCACCACGTAAGCCATGATTATAAGCAATCGCACGTTGTCCGCGTAGTAGAGGTTGGTGTTGCCCACGTACCATATGGTCTCGCTGTTGAAGTACACCCTGTAGGAGTAGCAGATCAGTATGGTGGGCAGCAGCCACGGGAACAGCAGCGCGTATTCCAGTATGGAGCCGCTCTTCTTGTGCTTTGAGATGTAGTTGCAGGCCACCACCACTATTATGCAGGCCAGAGCCGCGGCGGCAGCAGCCAGTATGAAGCTGGTCTTTATCCCTCCGAAGGTCTGCTCGTTGGAGAACACTCCGGAGATGGCGCCCTCGCGGGTCTTGTAGGTGCCGCGGGCCGTCATGTACTCGTAGTCCTGCTTGCCGAAGTAGTTTATCAGCGTCCAGTTGGAAAGATCCAGCTTCTTCATCCTTATTGCCGAATACGACTGGAAGCTGAAGATTATTATCATCACCACAGGTGTCATGTAGATTATGAACAGCACGTAGGCGTAGATGTGAGCAATCACGTTAGCCACGGGGTTCGTTATCTTCTGCTTCTGCAGCTTGGCCTTGGTCTTGGATACGGAAAGATAGTGTCCCTTCCTCTCGTAGGCCGTCAGCACGGTCAGCAGAACTATGGTGAATATCGCCAGGATTATCGACAGCAGCGCGGCCCTTGCCTGCGGGAAGGACTCATCTGCGGACGAGCTTCCTGCCAGCCTTACGATCTCCGGGTTTATGGAGTCGTAACCCAGCAGCGTAGGCGAGGACATGGCGCAAAGACCTGTAATGAAGGTCATTACCGTAAGCGAGAACAGCGTCGGGATCAGCGTGGGCATTACCACCTTCCAGAGGACCTTGAAGGGGTTGGCGCCCATGTTCCTTGCCGCCTCTACGGTGTTGTAGTCTATGCCGCGTATCGCGTTCCTAAGGAACAGCATGTGGTTGCTGGTACAGGCGAAGGTCATGGTAAAGACTACCGCCCCGTAGCCCGTGAACCACGTGCTCGAAAGCCCGGGGAAGGCGTTCGTCAGCAGAGGCGTCAGTATTCCGTCGTTTGCGTAGAGGAACATGTAGCCCGTGACCAGTGCAACGCCGGAATATATCATCGTGGTCATGTAGCCCAGGCGCAGTATCTTGGCGCCCTTGATGTCGAAGTACTCGGTAAGTAGCACTATGGATATCCCCACGATGTTTACGGTTATGACAAGGACCACCGCCAGCCTCAGGGAGTTCCAGACGAAGCGCTTCATGTTGCCCGCCAGGAAGAACCTGATGACCGCGAACGGATCCGCCTCTCCGGATGCCGTCTTTTCCTTGAAAATGCTGGTAAGCGTGTTCCAGCAGGGCACCAGCATGAAGCCGAAGAACAGGTAGGCAAAGAAGACGATGCCTATCAGCCGGAACACGAATGTCGCGTCAAAGCGCTTTTCGTTAAGCATCGCCGCCCTCCTCCTTCGGCTCGTAGCTCATGATGTTGGACGCGCTGAAGCTCACGGAGACGGTCTCGCCCTCCACGTAAGGAGTGCGCCCGTCGTTCTTCTCTATCACCTTCAGCGTCTGTCCGAAGGCCTTTACGGTGTACTTTATGTACAGGCCGTAATACTCGGAGTTCTCCACAACCGCGTCGAACACGAAGTGCTCTCCGTCCGCCTTCTTGTTTACATGCAGCCTCTCAAGGCGTATGTAGTGGTGCCACGCGGGATCCAGCCCGGCGCCCTGCTCGTTGAGCCTTGCTACTATGTCGTCCCCGAGCCTGTTGATGTCTCCTATGAAGTTGCAGACAAATTCGGTGGCGGACTGGTTGTAGATCTCGTTCGGTGTGCCTATCTGCTCTATGTATCCCTTGTTGAAGACCGCTATCCTGTCGGAGAGAGTAAGCGCCTCCTCCTGGTCGTGCGTTACGTAGATGGATGTGATGCCGAATTCCCTCTGCATCTTCTTCAGCTCGTTCCTAAGCTGCACCCTCAGCTTGGCGTCCAGGTTGGAGAGCGGCTCGTCCAGGCAGATGACGCTGGGGCTCGTTACCAGAGCTCTTGCTATGGCTACCCTCTGCTGCTGACCTCCGGAGAGCTGGGATACCGCCTTGGCAAGCTGCTCGTCGGAAAGGTCCACCTTTCTTGCTATCTCCCTTACCTTCTGGTCTATCTCGGTCTTTCCGAGCTTCTTGAGCTTAAGACCGAAGGCAATGTTGTCGTAGACGGTCATGGTCGGGAACAGCGCGTAGCTCTGGAAGACTATGCCTATGTTGCGCTTCTCTATCGGAACTCTGGTTATGTCCCTGTCCTTCATAAAAACGGTCCCGGACGTAGGCGATATGAAACCTGTGATGGTGCGCAGAGTCGTGGTCTTTCCGCAGCCCGACGGCCCCAGGAATGTAAAGAACTCCCCCTCCTTAACGTGGACGTTGATGTCGTGCAGCGCCGTGAAATCTCCGAATTTTACTACTATGTCGTTTAGCTTGATCATGATGCTGAGCCCTTTCAAAAAATGGCGAGCCGTATTAATGGCTCGCCATGGTTTCTGTTAGTTCTTACTTCTTCTGTGTGAGAGTAGCCCAGTCGAGGGTATCCCAGTTCGGTTCTGCCGGAGCATCCTTCTGGTCTGCCCAGTAGAATCCGAGGTTGGTGAGGATGTTGGTCCACTCGGCGGAGTGAGCGCCTACATACTCGGCGTAGGTCATGTCTGTGCCCTTGACCTTGTTGAGGGCGAAGTTCTTGATGGTGTAGATCTCGGGAACTTCCGCGTATACCTTAGCGGCAGCATCCTTGTTGCAAGGATAGGTGTCGAACTCCTCTGCCCATGCAGCCTGAAGATCGGCAGCTCCGAACCACTCTGCGAACGCCTTTACCTGCAGCGTCTGAGCCTCGGTACGGCCGGCCTTGTCGAGTATTCCGAGATACTCGGCTATGTAATAGGTGCCGTCAGCGATGTCTACGAGCTTCCAGGTATCGTTCTTGATAGGATGCTCGGAACCGGTAGATGCGGAGTCTATGCTTCCGTACAGCTTGCTGGAGTAGAAGGTGGATACCTGTACCTCGCCTCTGTTCAGCGGGTCGAAGCCGTAGCTGTCACCGGTGAAGTTTCCGTTGGCGCAGTACTTCCACAGGGTCTTCCATCCGTCGATGGAGATGCCGCCGGCCGGGGAGGTCGGATCAGCGAACGGATAGAGCATGGAGCTGTTGATGTTGGCGTTGGTCGTTCCGCCTACCTTGCCCTGCCTGTACCACTTGTAACCGCAGTCGACGATGTCTGCCCAGTGCTCAAACTTGAGTTCCTGGCCGTTGGTGCCGTACTCGTCTGTTCTGTAGAGCATGAGTACGTTCTGGATGACCAGACCGTAGGCCTTGCCGTCGTACTTGAAGTCGCCTACCTTGTCAGCCCAGGTCGGTGTCCAGGGAACGAGCTTGAGGTTCTCATAGGTGCCGTTTATTACCTGGCCCCAGCGTGTCTCGTTAAGACCGAAGAGAATGTCTCCGTCCTTCTTCTCGTTAGCCTGCTGAACAGCGGCGGTGTCTCCGCTGATGACGGTGTTGTCGTCGATGGAGATCTTGAATCCTGCCTTGTTAGCCTGGTCTATGAACCACTTCGTACGCTCCGGGGAATTGGAGTTGGAGTAGATGCGGATGACATAGTCCTTATCTGCCGTCGGCTCCGGAGTCGTGTTGTTGGTGTTGTTTCCTGCCGGGGTAGTGTTTCCGCCACCGCCGCATGCGGCGAGGCCTATCACCATTACCAGGGCAAGAACGATAGCTAATACTTTCTTCATGTTTTGCCTCCTCAATAATAATGTGGGAGCTTTGCGAATTACCCGTTGACACCCACTGCATTTAGTTTATCACAAAATTAATATTTTTCAAGTATTTCGAAACAACTTCACATGCTTGCCAAAAGGCGGCCTGCCCTTGCGGCGGCCGCCCTTCAGCTGTGTGAATGAGGTCTCTATGGTCGTTCGAAAAGTTATTGCTTCTGTATCTTTATGTCCTTGGGGAAGCTGCAGCCTGTGCAGCCCTCCTTCCCGTGCGGACAGCTGCCGCAGGTGCCGCTTGCGGACATGGCGCAGAAGGATCTGCCGGCCTTTTTATCCCGCGCCAGCTTCCTTATTATCAGCGCCACTATCCCGATAAGTACCAGGGTTATCAGTACGGTCGACATCCTGCTACCTTGCCGCATCCACCGAACGGATGGTAAGCTTGGTTGCTTCCTGATACTTCTTGAAGAAGAGCATGTAGATGATGCCCACCAGGAAGGCCAGAGCGAATATCAGGCCTATAACGTTTACCTGACCGGTAAACAGCATTCCGAACTGGTTGATCATGAGGGCTATCACGTAGGCGAAGCAGCACTCGTAACCGATGGCGAACCAGGTCCACTTCGCGCTGTTCATCTCTCTTCTGATGGCGCCCATGGCCGCGAAGCACGGAGCGCACAGAAGGTTGAACACCAGGAAGGAGAAGCCTGTCAGCATGGTGAACTCCGCCGCGAAGCCTGCCTGGCTCCCGTAGAGCACGCCCATGGTTGCGACGATGTTCTCCTTGGCTACAAGGCCGGTGATGGATGCCACCGCTGCCTGCCAGGTGCCCCATCCGAGCGGAGCGAATATCCACTTGATGGCGTTGCCTACGGTAGCGAGTATGCTGTTTCCGATCGCATCTTCCTCAAGCATTCCGAATGCGCCGTCTGTCCAGCCGAAGCGCGACAGGAACCATATCACTATAGTGGACAGGAGGATTATGGTCCCCGCCTTCTTTATGAAGGACCAGCCGCGCTCCCACATGGACCTGAGCACGTTGCCCAGGGTCGGCCAGTGATAAGCCGGGAGCTCCATTACGAACGGAGCCGGATCTCCCGCGAACATCCTGGTCTTTTTGAGCATGATACCTGAGATGATAATTGCTGCCATTCCTATGAAGTACGCGGATACCGCCACCCACCAGGCTCCGCCGAAGAGCGCTCCGGCAACGAGCCCTATGAACGGGATCTTGGCTCCGCAGGGAATGAATGTGGTCGTCATTACTGTCATGCGGCGGTCGCGCTCGTTCTCTATGGTACGCGACGCCATTACTCCCGGTATTCCGCAGCCCGTGCCTATCAGCATGGGTATGAAGGACTTGCCGGAGAGTCCGAACCTTCTGAATATACGGTCGAGCACAAAGGCTATTCTGGCCATGTAGCCGCAGGCCTCAAGGAAGGCCAGCAGCAGGAACAGCACCAGCATCTGAGGAACGAAGCCCAGAACGGCTCCGACACCTGCCACGATACCGTCAAGGATGAGGCCTTTGAGCCATTCCGCGCAGTTCGCCTTGTCCAGAGCGCCCTCGACAAGTCCCGGTATGCCGGGCACCCATACGCCGTAAGCGGCCGGGTCGGGAGCGCCGGCGCTCTCTTTATATTCCGTGTTGAGGAAGTTGCTTATTGCATCGGCAAGGTCTGCCTTGGAAGCCTTTGCGGCCTCCTCGTCCAGCGTCTCCTCGTCTACTATGGTGTAATCCACCTCGGCGCCGTCCGGAACAGCAGCCATCAGCGCGGCAAGCGCGGCCTTGGCGGCGTCCTCACTGAACTCCTCGCTCTCGAGGTCTATCGCGTCCGCGATCTCGTCCGTTCCGTACTCGTCTATGAAGGCCTCAAGGATAAGATCTGTATCGCCGTATGCCTCCTCGGCAGCTGCGCTCTGCCTGGAGCCTATCCCCAGCAGATGCCATCCGTCACCGAAGAGCCCGTCGTTTGCCCAGTCCGTGAGCTTGGTTCCGGGAGCGAAGCTCGCCATCGACAGGCAGTACACTATTGCCATGATGACCGCGAAGATCGGAAGTCCCAGCCAGCGGTTGGTGACCACCTTGTCTATCTTATCGGATGCCGTGAGGGCTCCGGCGGCCTTCTTCCTGTAGCAGGCCTTTATTACCTCGGCTATGTAGATGTAGCGTTCATTGGTGATGATGCTCTCCGCATCGTCGTCCAGCTCCGCCTCCACTGCCGCTATGTCCTTTTCGATGTGGTCCAGGGTCTCCTTGGGGAGTTTCAGCTGCTCCAGGACCTTGTCGTCCCTTTCGAAGAGCTTTACAGCGTACCAGCGCTGCTGCTCCTCAGGAAGGTCGTGGACCACTGCCTCCTCCAGGTGGGCTATGGTGTGCTCCACCGGGCCGGAGAACTTGTGCTGCGGAACGGTCTTCGTGTTCTTGGCGGCGTCAACGGCAGCCTGGGCGGCCTCCATGATGCCCGTACCCTTAAGCGCGGAGATCTCGACTATCCTGCAGCCGAGCTGTCTGGAGAGCTCCGCGGTGTCGATCTTGTCGTTGTTCTTCTTTACGAGGTCCATCATGTTGATGGCCACTACTACCGGTATGCCCAGCTCAGTCAGCTGAGTGGTAAGGTAGAGGTTCCTCTCCAGGTTGGTGCCGTCCACGATGTTGAGTATCGCGTCCGGGCGCTCTCCTATGAGGTAGTTCCTCGCCACGACCTCTTCCAGTGTGTAGGGAGACAGCGAGTATATTCCCGGGAGGTCCGTAACAATGACGTCCTCGAACTTCTTAAGCTTTCCTTCTTTCTTTTCCACCGTCACGCCCGGCCAGTTTCCCACGAACTGGTTGGAACCGGTGAGCGCGTTGAACAGCGTCGTCTTTCCGCTGTTGGGGTTGCCCGCAAGGGCTATCCTGATTCCCATATACTACTCCTTCTTCTCTTCCGCGGCCTCTGAAACATCCGCTACTTCTATCATCTCGGCATCGGCCTTCCTCAGCGACAGCTCATAGCCGCGCAGATTGAGCTCTATCGGGTCTCCCAGCGGAGCCACCTTCCTTACGAAGATCTCTACTCCCTTGGTGATGCCCATGTCCATGATGCGGCGCTTTACCGCGCCCTCGCCGCGCAGCTTTACGACCTTCACCGTGCTGCCTATTGCGGCGTCCTTAAGTGTAAACATCCGTTTTCCCTCCTGTCTCATACCATAATTTTTCTGGCCATCTCGTCGCTTATCGCTACACGCGACTCCTTGACCTTAACTATCACGTTGCCGCCGAGAGCGTTTATTATCGTAACGGCCGAGCCGGGCACGAAGCCGAGCTCCTTCAGGTGCTGGCGCACATCAGGGCTGCCGCCGACCTTTTTGATAATGTTTTCTTCTCCCGCGTCCGCGAGCGCAAGTGGTATCATCTCTGCTCTCCTGTATCCGCCTTTTGAAAGGCCATCCGTTAGCTGACGCTAACTCAAGGCTGATAAAAAAGTTAGCGTCAACTAACTGTCATCTCATTATAGTTACCTACCGCTAACTTTTCAAGTCTTTTTTTCTGTTTTCCTTTAATATTTTGCAGATAATTGATATAATGATGCTGACACAGAAAGGAGACCGCCATGGCATTGCTTGAATCAGGAGAGATGTACCTTGAGACGATATTATTGCTGTCCCGGGAGCTGAACGAGGTCCGGTCCATAGACGTCGCGGACCGCATGGGATATTCCAAGCCCTCGGTAAGCAGGGCCATGGGCATCCTCAAGGAAAAAAAGTATATAGAGATAGGCCCGTCAGGCCACATAACGCTTACGAAGACCGGAAAGGAGCTTGCCGAAAGCATTTATGACAGGCACCGGACCCTCACAAAGGCTCTGATTTCCCTGGGCGTAGACGAAAAGACCGCCTCGGAGGACGCCTGCCGCATAGAACACTACATCAGCGAGACTACCTTCTCGGCGATCAAGGACCACATGGAAAAAATGGCATAGGGGACAGTCCCCTGTGTCATTTTTTTATTTTTTTGGCAACTGCCGTGAGCGCCAGGAGCAGCACTACGGCTCCGGCTGCGAATAGCGCCAGGAGCTTGATGCACTGCGGGGACATCGGAGAAAGCGAGAACAGCCAGGAGAAGAGAGTTCCCGCGAGGAAGGCCCCGGCTATGCAGGCTATTATCAGGGCAACTCTCCAGAGGTTGAGAGGCCTGCTTATTATCAGCAGCATCAGGAAGCCCACCCAGCACAGGAGCACCGTGCAGGCAGTGGAGACCTCGGGCTCGGGGATACCTCTCGACATGGCGAGCGCGGAGAAGCCGAACACAGCTGCGCAGTCTGTTATTCCCGCGGGCGCAGCGGTCCTTAGGACGTTGAACAGGAAGCTTCCCCTTATCCTTTCTTTGCAGGGTGCCAGCGCCAGGAAGAAGCCCGGCACGCCTATGGTAAATGCCGCCACGAGGGTCACCTGTGTTGGCTGCATGGGATAGCGCGCGAAGAATATTATCGAAAGCAGCGCCGTCAGCAGCGAGAAAATGTTCTTGATGAGGAACAGGCTCGCCGAGCGCTGTATGTTGTTTACCACCCTTCTGCCCTCGGCCACAACTCCCGGCATGGCCGCAAAGTCCGAATCCAGAAGCACCACCTGCGACACCTGCATCGCCGCGTCGCAGCCGGAGGCCATCGCCACGGAGCAGTCCGCCTCCTTGAGCGCCAGTATGTCGTTTATCCCGTCGCCTGTCATACCTACGGTATGGCCGGCTTTTTTCAGCGCCTTTACGAGCGCCCTCTTCTGCTCCGGGAGCACGCGACCGAAGACGGTATACTTCTCAGCGGCCTCTTCCATGAGCTCGTCTGTGGTGAGCTCCCTGGCGTCCACGTACTCTTCAGCGCTGTCGAGACCTGCCATGGCAGCTACTCTGGACACAGTGAGAGGACTGTCTCCCGAGATTATCTTTATATCCACGCCCTGATCCTTAAAGTACTTAAAGGTAGCGGCAGCGGTCTTTCTTACGCGGTTCTCAAGCGTTATGAGCCCCAGCTCCTCGGCTGTCCTTCCGGCGGCCATGTCCGACGGACGGTCCGCGTCCACCCTGGCAAAGAGCAGCGTCCTTAAGCCCTGGGAGCTGAAGCGCTCCACTTCTTCCCTGATGCGCCCGAAACCGTCCCCGAGTATCATCTCCGGGGCCCCCAGCAGGTACCTGTACCCGCCGCTTACGGCGGAGGCGTACTTCAGTACCGAGGAGAAAGGCTCCACGTCGGCAAACGCAGGAATATTCTGAACGTCGACCGCTGCTGAGAACCTCTCCTTGAGCGCGTCGTTCGTGTTGTTGCCCCCCGGCATCGCGTTCATGAAACCGCACAGCAGCGCCTCCAGATCCTTTTCTGAAACATACTCCACGTCCGAAGGCAGCCTTCCGCAGATGCCTACAAGGCCGTTTACCGTCATGCCGCTGTCGGTTATGGTCCCGGTCTTGTCCAGGCAGAGCACATCCACGCGGGCAAGAGTCTCTATACTCTTCATGTCGTGAAGCATCACGCGGCTCTGAGCAAGGCGCACGGTGCTGACCGCAAGGGCAATGCTTGTGAGGAAATACAGGCCCTCAGGGATCATGCCTATGGCGGCGGCCACCATGGAGACTATGCTTTCGGAAAAGCCCCTGCCGGCTCCGAAATACTGCTGGCAGAACAGGGCTATGCCCACGGGGATTATGATTATTCCCACAGCGCCCACTATCCTGTTAAGCACGCGCATCATCTCGGAGCGCTCCTTGCGCTCTGAGACCTTTGCGGCAGCCGTCAGCCTGGAGGCGTAGGAATCGTCGCCCACCGCATCCAGCCTGGCGCGGCACTCTCCGGACACGACAAAGCTGCCGGACAGCAGCATGTCGCCCGGCCTCTTCTTTATCTCGGCAGTCTCGCCTGTAAGCAGGGATTCGTTTACAGATACCTCGCCGCTCTTGACCACGGCGTCCGCGCAGATCTGCATGCCCTGGCCGAACACGGCGATGTCATCCAGCACCAGCTTATCCGCGGGAAGATCCACTACCCTTCCGTCCCTTACGGCCTTAGCCTTCGGCTCGTTGAGAAGGCTCAACTGGTCCAGGGTCTTCTTTGCCCTCAGCTCCTGCACTGTGCCTATTACTATGTTCGCTATCACCACAGGCAGGAAGGTGAGGCTCTTGAAGGAGCCCGCGATTATAAGGAGCACCGCCAGCACGGCAAATATAAGATTGAAGAACGTAAAGAGGTTGTCCCTTACGATCTTTCCCGCGCTGCGGCTCTTTGAAGAAGGAGCGGAATTGCCAAGGCCTGCCGAAAGACGCTCGGCAGCCTGTTTTTCTGTAAGCCCCTCCAGAGGAGAGGCGTCTATCCTCGTGATATCAGAATCCAAGTTCGTCGTTTACTAAAATTACATGTATGCGGCCGGGATGCCTGGAGTACCTGGTGATCAGGAACTGGCAGCATATGGTGCTGGGAGACTTGCAGTCGAAGCAGGTCCCGGTCTTTGAGCAGGGTGTGTCCAGACCTATGCGCAGAACGTTGGTCGGGGACGCAACGTTCCTTGCGCGCTTCATGGCGCTGTCCAGATCCGGGCAGATCTTGTTCATGCCTACTATGAAGAGCACGTGCTTCGGGCCCTGGGCTATGGCGGAGACGCGATTGGCGTTTCCGTCGATGTTTACTATGACGCCGTCCTCCGTCATGGCGTTGGCGCTGGAGAGGAACCAGTCAGCATCGTACGCGGCCAGCATGGCGGCCCTCTTGTCCTCTATCTCGTCCCTGTCTATGAAATTGTAGTTCCCCGCCTTAAGGGCGTCAAAAAGGCCTATCTCGCGGGCGCTCATGCAGCCGCCCATCGTGGAAGTGCTCCCCTTGGGGATCAGCTCCAGAGCCTTGCTCAGCGCTTCTTCTTTGCTTGCGGCATAGTAAGCGGTCATGTTTCTGGACTCAAGGCCCTTCATCACCTTTTGGGCGATCAGTTCGTTTCTCTTATAGACATTCTTATCCATGATCTCCACCTCACATGAACTTCTGGACAGCCTTCTGGAACTCCTCCACCGCGGCCATGTCCCCGTCCTCCAGGGCGTGCACTATGCAGTGGGTCATGTGCTCGTTGATTATCTCCTTGCCGAGGTTCTTCAGGGCTGCGTTAACCGCAGAGAGCTGCATTATTACGTCCGCGCAGTCCTCGTCGCGCTCTATCATGCCCTTCACGTGCTGAAGATGCCCTATGGCCTTGGCCAGGCGGTTCATCTGTCTCTTCTTCTCCTCCGGGGAGTGAGTGTGCGAATGGTTCATTTTGCTGTCCTTTCAACGCTTTCTGTTAATAATTTATTATAGTATACGGCGCAAGTCCGCGTCAACAGTTTAGGACGCCTCGCGGGCTCCGAAGACTTGCGGAAAGTGAAACAAAACTGCCCGGAACTACTCCGAATCTCCATTTTTCCTCTACGAGCTCTCTAAATTTGCAGGCTAAAATAGGAACCGTAAAAGGGCAGACGAAAGCCCGTTAACATAGATATCATACGGAGGATATAAAAATGAAAACTAAGAATATAAGGAAGATAGCAGTTATAGCACTGGCCGCGGTAATGAGCCTTTCGGCAGGAGCGGCAGTATACGCAGGCAGCAGCGAACCATCCGAGATAGTGACCAGCGAGCTCACATCCAACAGCGCGGAGGCGCTCACCGCCGATACGGCAAACGCCGAGACCATAGTTATGAGCGATGAGAACAACAGCGTAAAGATCAGCAAGTCCGGCACCTACATAGTCACAGGTACCTGCGCGGACGGCAACCTGGCAGTTAAGAAAGGCACCACCGGCGTGGTCCTGATCCTCAAGGATCTGGATCTTACCAGCAGCGTGGGAGCCACAGTATCCCTCAACAAGGGCACGGAAGTTAAAGTGATAATCGAAGGAAACGTCACACTTACCGATGCCGAGGACATAGCCGATGAGGAGACCGACGACTTCGACGGAGCGGCCCTTAAGGCCAAGACCGGATCATCCGTGGTCCTTACCGGAACAGGCACACTTACCGTAAACGGCAGCTGCAAGAACGGCATAAAGGTCTCCGACCTGGAAGAGGACGACATAGCTGACGGCTACACCAACGCCAGCTTCGTAATAGACGGCAAGGATCTTACCATCGACATCACCGCAGAGGGCGACGGCATCAACTCCGGAACGGACCTTACCATAAAGAACGGAAACATCACCGTAAGCTCCGGTGACGACGGAATAAAGGCCGACTACATCCTTACCATAGGAGAGGAAGGCACCGAAGGCCCCGTCATAAACGTTAAGAAGGCCGGCGAGGCCATAGAAGGCGCGACGATCAACATCTACAGCGGAAACATCACCGTAAATTCCACCGATGACGGCATCAACGCCGCCAACAAGGATCTTACCGACTACACCTACTCCCTCAACATAATGGGAGGCACCATCAACATCACCGCGGGAGCCGACGGCATAGACTCCAACGGCAACGTAAACATCATCGGCGGACTTACCACTATCGTAAGGTCCGCAAACAACGGCGGAAACGGCGGTCTGGACTACGACGGCACCTGCTACGTAAAGGAAGGATGCCTCGTCAACCCCTACGGCACCACCATGGATGCCGGTAAAGGCGGAATGGGCGGAAACAGAGGCTGGGGAGGTCAGAACGCTCAGAACGGCGGAAGACCCGGCTGGGGCGGCCAGAACGACAGCGAGAGCGGAGCCACACCGGAAGCACCGGGACAGAACGGCAATATCCCCGAGCCCCCGGAAGGCGAGATCCGCGATGAGAACGGCAACATAATAGAACGCAATGACGGCCAGCACCCCGAATGGGGAGGCCCGAGGGGCGAAAAAGGCCAGCGCGGAGGAGAACAGCCGCCCGAAAACAGCGGCGAGGCTCCGCAGGATCAAGGCAACGATCAGAACAGCACAGAAGATACGGAAGAGCTGAACTTCTTCCAGAAGCTGATCAACTTCATAATCGGTCTCTTTAAGAAATAACGGACAGCTTAGCCCTGAAGGATATCTCCCTGGGAGTGTCCAGAGAGTCGAACTGGATGGTGTAGGCTCTCCTTGAGGGGTCGCTTCCCAGCACGCTGCCGTCACCGAAGACGGCGTGGCGGACCCGGGTGCCGGGAGCCAGAAGCTCGGGAGCTTTTTCGGGAAGGTACCTGCGGCTGGACTGTATGTAGTCCGCGGCGGCCTTCACCAGGCCCTCTTCCAGGGGCGCGTCATATTCCAGAAGACCATCGTCTATGTCCAGGATGAAGCGCGAAGGATAGCGAACGGAACCGTCTATGTTCCTCCCCTCCGCGTCCGAAAGGAAAAGCCTCTTTTCGGCCCTGGTCATGGCAACAAATGCAAGACGGCGCTCTTCCTCCATCTGAGGAAGAGCGTTTACTTTTCTGGAGGGGAATACGCCCTCGTTAAGGCCGCAGAGGAAGACGTAGGGAAACTCCAGGCCCTTGGCTGCGTGGACAGTCATGAGACGGACCTTATCCCCGGGGTCTGCGGTGTCGCTGTTGGTAAACATCGCGACGTGTGCAAGGTAATCCTCAGCCGAGGCCTCCTCTCCGCAGGAGGTCTCGTACTCGTAGGCGGACTGCTTAAGCTCCGCAAGGTTGTCCAGTCTCTCCTGCGAACCTTCCGTGCGGAGCATCTTCTCGTAGCCGCTCTCATCCAGCGCGGCGGAGAGCAGCTCGGAAACAGACCTGTCCGAGCTTCCTTCCGAAAGCCTTTCTATCAGCTTTATGAAG
>JAEEGL010090249.1_pt1 | contig 16425 bp, 15 predicted proteins | sample 9134231 | NCBI WGS metagenome assembly JAEEGL01 (sample SAMN16246548, study PRJNA631951) | gut metagenome | biome: gut microbiome; feature: rumen; material: fiber-attached | host: Bos | place: Iran: Karaj | collected 2018-10
AAGACCTTTCTTTAAAAAGTCAGTGAATTTACCTAAACTGAAATATTCATAACCAATAATTTCGCCATTTTCATCTAAAGCAAGGCGATTAATATAACCTTCAGTAAGTTCAAGATATCTTGGTCCTTTTTCTTTAGTTGAGTAGATTGTACCAACTTGGCTTCTTAAACCTTTTCCTAAATCTTCTAGACCTGCACCAATTGGAAGTCCGCCTTCAGAGAAAGCAGATTGTGTACGTCCATATACGATTTGTAAGAATAATTCTCTCATAGCAGTGTTGATAGCATCGCATACTAAGTCAGTATTAACAGCTTCTAGAACTGTCTTACCAACGATAGCTTCACCAGCCATAGCTGCACTGTGAGTCATACCTGAACAACCAATTGTTTCGATTAAAGCTTCTTGAATAATACCATCTTTAACATTTAAAGATATTTTGCATGCTCCTTGTTGAGGTGCACACCATCCGATACCATGAGTGAAACCATTGATGTCTTTAATTTCACGAGAATAAGTCCATTTGCCTTCTTGTGGAATTGGTGCACATCCATGACTAGCGCCACATGTTACCTTAGTCATTTTTTTTACTTCGTTTGTGTACTCCATAAATAAATCCTTCCTTAATTATAAATATTTTTCTGTGTCTTATTTCACATCAATACTATTATACTAAATTATTTTTAAAATATCTATATCATATATTAAGAATAATATATGAAAACATTTTACATTTTTTCAAAAATAAAAAGCAAGTGAACTTGCTTATTATTTCTTGTTTTCAATTTTAATGATTTTAACTGTTGTTTCTTTTCCAGCACCATTAATGAATTTAACTACTGTGTTAAGCTTTTTGTTCATAATAGCTGCACCAATAGGTGATTCATTAGAGATTTTTCCTTCAAATGGTTTAGCTTCTGTAGTACCAACAATTTGATATCTCTTTGTTTGACCTAAGTCAACAAATTCTAGTGTTACATATTTTGTTAAAGTAACCTTTGATAAGTCATCAGTTTCTTTAATAATTTCATAATTCTTTAATGTTTCTTGAATTTCATTAATTCTAGCTTCAATTCTAGCTTGTTCATCTCTAGCTGCATCATAATCAGCGTTTTCTGATAAGTCACCTTGAGCTCTTGCTTCTTTTAAAGCTTCTATGTTTTGAGGACGATCAACATCAATTAAATGATTTAATTCAGCAACTAATTGATCATATCCTTCTTGTGTTAAATAAGTTATTTTCTTGGCCATATTTATTACCTCCACATTACTAAAATATTATACACTATTTAATTATAAATTAAAAGTATTTTTTTAACATTTTTCTTGCTAATTGTTCATCCTTAAAATATGTATATATAAACTCATGAAAACTTTTGGAATGATTAGGATATTTTATATGGGCTATTTCATGGCAAAATACATATTCTAAACATAATGGATCATATTTAGCTAGATTAGAATTAATGGTTATATTTTTCGTTGTTACCTTGCAACTACCCCATCTAGATTTTAGCTTTTTTATTGCTATTTTATTAAACATAATGTTTTCCTTTAACATTAAATCCTTATACTTTCTAGCAACATAATTTAATTTATCTAATGTTTCTTTCATATAATAATCATCTATTACACTAGTTGGATTATCCTTATAGAAAACATAAGCTATATCTTCCATTAAAATGATTTTATTTTCTTCTCCTTCAATAGATACTATATTATATTTATTACCCCATAAATACATTATATTTGGATCTATTTCTTTTTGACTATCAAGTATCTTATCTATTCTTTTGGAATATGAATTAATAAATTTTTCTATTTCACTATTCTTTGTGAAATATGGCGCAGATATGAGAATTTTACCTTCTCTAATTTTTGCGTTCAATCTTTTGATTCTCTTATAAGTTATAACTACTTCATGTCCCTTGTATTCCATATTATAGCTTCCTTACAAAATCATATTCTAATACCTTAAATGGTACTTTTATTTTAACTATTTGATTAGGATGATTACATATTTCTAATTCTTCATTATTCTCATCTATTATTGATTCTATCTTAAAGCTTCTTAATTCTTCTTTAGGTGAAAATATTTCTAATGTATCATCTTTAGTAAAATAGTTTCTAACTTCCATAATCATAAAGCCGTCTTCATAGCCTAAAACATTACCAATATATTCTTGATTAGGCTCTTCACCAAAATTAATGTATAAGTGTTCATTAATTGTTGGCTCACCATTATAAAAGCCAACTGATGTTAATCTATTTTCAGCTTTCCTAATCATATAATCATATTTTTCATAATCTATAGTTTTAGATTTATAATATTCATCTATTGCTCTTCTATATGCATTTACAACAGTCGCAATATAGTGAGTGCTTTTCATTCTACCTTCTATTTTTAAGCTTGTGATATTATTATCAATTAAATCAGGTATAAATTTTAAGGCACATAAATCCTTACTAGCTAGGGAAAAATAATTATTATCATTAATTTTCTTGCCATTTTGAATTAAATCATAATTCCATCTACAAGAGTGTGCACAACCACCTCTATTCGCATCACGACTAGCCATTTCGTTACTTAACATACAACGACCTGAGTAACTAGAACACATACCTCCATGGATAAATGTTTCTATATCAATGTTTGTATTTTTCCTAATTTCTTTTAGTTCTTCTAGGCTTACCTCTCTACCTAAAACAACTCTTTTGCAGCCAAGCTTTTGATAGAATTTAATTGCTTCACTATTTACTACACTATCTTGAGTTGATACATGCACCTCTAAATTAGTATATTTTAACGCTGTAGTAATGATATAAAGGGAAGCACAAATAATCGCATCAACACCACATTTCTCTAAATTGATTAAATATTCCTTTAATCCTTTGAGGTTATTGTTATGTGGTATGATATTTGTTGTGACATGTACCTTAGCTCCATGCTTATGCGCAAACTCACAACCTTCTTTTATATCATCTAAAGTAAAGTTAGATGCTCTACTTCTAAGTGAAAACTCTAACCCACCAATAAATACGGCATCTGCTCCATATAGCACAGCTATTTTTAATTTCTCTAAGTTTCCTGCAGGGGCTAATAATTCAATCATTTTAAATCCCCCTTTCTATAAACTATAGATCTATCCAAGAATCCTAAGCTATCACCTTTAATGAATTTTTTATCATATACTAAATCTATTATTAAATAATCGATATTAGTTAATTCATTTTCAATATCTAGACATGAATAAATAAAAGGACTATATACATATGTACCAAATTTATCTTCAATTATTGGATAATATAAATTATCTCTAAGCTGTTCTTTTAAGAGTAAATTAGATTTATCTAATTCATCCTTAATATCATGATACTTTAAATAGTTTGTGACTAATTTTCTTTTTGAATAGAATAGATTAATTCTACCATTACCTAAAAAGAATAGTTCAAGCTTTTCACTTTTAAATTCTTTTAGTTCTTCTAGTGATATAAATGGTGATATTACAACACCCTTTATTTTACCCTCAAAGAATTCTAATTCCTTATAATTAGTAACTAAAGTATTAGGATCATATATCAATAAATCCAACATACCTAGTTCACTACAAATATTATAAACACTAAAATCAGAGAAAAAGATTCCTCTGATTAATTTATCTTTTAAATATTTTAAAGAGTTTTTCAAATTATCTAATTCATCTTCATGAAATAGTTTATTAATTGAAACATATAAATCACTATATTTATCTACAATATCCAAGCTAAAAAAGGCTGGTAATTTAACACTTAAATTCTCTATACCAGCCACATAATAACTATCATTATTATTTAATTGTTGAATATCTACTAATGTAGTTATATGCTTCATAAAATCCCTCTACTTTTTGATACTTAAAGCTATTCCATCGCCTATATTATAAATAGTTGTATCAAAGTCATTTTGTTCTAAAAGCCAATTATTATAATTATCAATTTTTTTAACTAATTGTCTTAGATTTCTTGATTCTATATTTTCTTTTTCTACTACTAGTCCATGGAATAATAAATTATCAGTTAGTATTACACCACGATCATTTAATAGTACCTTAAACTTATTAAAAAAGTTTATATATTGTGCTTTAGCCGCATCAATAAAAATTAAATCATATTTATCTAGTTTATTGATATCTATTAATAGTGCATCCTCTAGATAAACATTTATTTTATCGCTTAAATTAGCCTTTTTAATGTTTTCTATTGCTAAATTATAAGATTCTTCATTAATCTCTATAGTATCTACTATAGCATTTAACTTAGCCATTTGAATGGCAGAGTATCCTATAGCTGTACCTATCTCTAAAATTCTCTTACAGCCTTTAAGCATAATAACCTGTCTTAAAAAATGTAAGCCTTCAGTTTGAATAATAGGTACATTATTTTCTTTAGCATATTCCATTAATTCTAAATCAAGACTATCAAATTCAAGCTTGTTTAAATTATCTAAATATTCCATTATTTATCTTCTTCTTCTGAATCTAAATCATTAAAGAAAGATTCGATAGCATCATCAAGTAGATCCCATTCCTTATCAGTTTCGATGTCTAATAATTCACCGATACCGTCTCCTTCTTCAGTGTATCTAGCAGCACTAATATCTTCAGAATCACCGATTTGGAATACTACATAATTATTATCTCCATAACCTTCTAGGTTACAAGTAAATAAGATTTGGCATTCAATTTCCTTACCATCTTTTTCAAATACTAATACATTTTCAGCTAGTTTTTCGCTCATTATATCACCTATCCTTTATAATCTAAATAACCTTGTAAAATTATTACAGCGGCTAATTCATCCTTGTGTTCTTTACGTTTTTTTCTACTTGTGTTATTCATAAGCATAACTCTATTAACTTCCATAGAAGTTGTTCTTTCATCCCATAAAACTACCTTAACATTAACTTTTTCTTCTATTTTAGCTTTAAAGTCTTCACTTATTTTAGCTCTAATTCCTATATCATTATTCATATGCTTAGGATACCCTAAAACAACTACATCTATTTTTTCTTTATTAATTATTTCAACTATATGATTTAAACAAGCTTCATAATCATCTTCGTTAAATCTATATGTTTCATAAATAGATGCGATTATACCACTAGATATACTAACTCCACAAGTTTTACTTCCTAAATCTAATCCTAAATATTTCATTATTTAATTTCATCCTTAATAGCATCTAGTGCTTCATCTACTTTAGTAATATCTTTACCACCAGCATTAGCCATATCAGGACGACCTCCACCATTACCACCAGTAATGATTGCGGCCTTCTTAACTAAAGCTCCAGCATTTAAGCCGATATTATTCTTACATACGAATAATAACTTTTCATCAATAACTGATGCAACAAAGACAATACCACTACCCATTTTATTAAGTAGAGCATCTACTAATTGCTTTAAGGCATCCATTGAAATACCTTCAACCTTACAAATTAGCTTATTACCATCAATAAATTTATCATAAGCACTTAAATTAGATAAAGCATTTTGTGCTTTCTTTCTATTTAATTCTTTTTCTAATTCTTTTACGCTATTCTTTAATTCATCTAAAGTTTTTCTATAATCGATAACTACTTCATAGCTAGCTTCTTTATAGCACTTAGGAGTATAGTTAAATACTAAATCAATATTGTTTTCTTTAGCAGTAGCTATAATCTTATTAGCCTTATCTACAAGCATCTTAATTTCATTTTCTTGGTTAACTAAATGCTTCTTTAACTCTGTTAAAGCATCACTTCCTGTTACAGCAGTAACTCTAAATATTCCAGAACCAATTGATTCAACAGATGCGATAGCATAATCAATAATATCTTTAGTATTCTTAACATGAGTTCCACCACAGAATTCCTTAGAATAAGTCATATCAACTACTCTAACTACTTCACCATACTTTTCGCCAAATAGGGCTTCAGCACCCAATTTCTTAGCTTCAGCAATAGGTAATTCTAGTGTATTTACAGCTAAGCCTTCTTTAATCTTTTCTTTAACTATTTTTTCAACCTTTAAGATTTCTTCATCCTTTAAGTTAGCATAGTTATTGAAGTCAAAACGCATAATTTCACTTGAAACTAAGCTACCTTGTTGATGAACATGTTCACCAAGTACATCCTTTAAAGCTCTTTGTGTTAAGTGAGCAGATGAGTGGTTAGCCATAATCTTAAATCTATTTTCTTTATCTACAGAGGCAGTAACCTTATCATTTTCTTTAAATGAGTTGTTATCTAAAACATGTAGGTGTTGTCCATTAGGTAATTTAACTACATCCTTTACTTCTATACCATTAATAGTACCTAAGTCAGCAACTTGACCACCCATAGTTGCATAGAATGGTGTTTCTTCTAATACTACACCTTCAGCAAATGATTTAATTACTTTAGTTTCGATACTTAATTTATCATATCCAACAAACTTAGATACTCCTGTGAAGTTTAAGTATTCTTCATTTTGACTTTTCATAGATTCAACATTTTCTCTAGCATTTCTACTAGTTTCTTTTTGCTTTTTCATGCATTCTTTAAATCCATCTAAGTCTACAGTAATCTTATTATCTTCAGCATATTCAATTGTTAATTCAATAGGGAATCCATAAGTGTCATATAACATGAAAGCATCAGCACCACTTATTTCTTTAACTCCTGATTTAACAATATCACTAATTCTCTTTTCTCCACCATTTAGAGTTTCTAAGAACTTTTCTTCTTCTTGTTTAATAATTTTCTTAACAATTTCTTTCTTTCCTTCAATATATGGATAGAATGATTTCATAACATCTACTACTACATCAACTATTTCATATAAGAATGGCTTATTAATACCTAACTTTTTAGCATGCTTACAAGCTCTTCTTAAGATTCTTCTTAGTACATAGCCTCTACCTTCATTAGATAGAATAGCACCATCACTAATTGCGAAAGTTAATGTTCTAATATGATCGGCAATAACCTTAAATGACATTTGTCCATCATATTTAACACCACTAATTTCTTCAATCTTCTTCATGTATGGCATGAATAAGTCAGTTTCATAGTTGGTTTTAGTTCCTTGCATTACACAGCACATTCTCTCTAAACCACTACCTGTATCAATGTTCTTACTTGGTAGTTCTGGATAGTCTTTTCTATCTAGTCCTTCTTTAGAGTTGTATTGTGAGAATACTATATTCCAAATTTCAATGAATCTATCATTTTCAATATCTTGTTCAATTAATTCTTTTCCACGCTTATCATAAGCTTCACCACGGTCAAAGAAAATTTCTGTATCAGGTCCACATGGTCCTTCACCAATCTCCCAGAAGTTTCCATCTAGTGGAATCAAATGATCTGGACTTACTCCTAAGCTAATCCACTTGTTTCTAGCATCAAGATCATCAGTATAGTGAGTAATGTATAATTTATCTAAAGGCATTTCATAGCGTTTAGTTAATAATTCAAAACCAAACTCTATAGCTTCATTTTTAAAGTAATCACCAATTGAGAAGTTTCCTAACATTTCAAAGAATGTATGGTGTCTTGCTGTTAGACCAACGTTTTCTATATCGTTAGTTCTTACACACTTTTGAATATTTGTGATTCTAGGATTGTTTGGCTTTTCTGAACCATCAAAATATTTCTTTAGTGGAGCAACCCCTGCATTAATCCATAGTAATGTCGCATCATTCATAGGTACAAGTGGTGCACTCTCTTCAATGTGATGTCCTTTCTCCTTAAAGAAGTTTAGCCATATTTCTCTAATTTCTTTTGCTGTTAAATATTTCATATTTATCACACTCCGAGTTATTATTTTATCATATTTAATTAATAAATAAAAGTTTATTTATTAAGAATTTCAAAAAAATGTATAAAAAAAGAAGTGTATGTCCTACACTTCTAAATTATTATTATCGCTTGTTTGCGCTATTTCCTCTATATTTTCATTACTCTCTTTAGCTTCAACTTTTTCGTTATCATAAAGCATATATATTGCTTTATTAACAAAGAATGTAACAGTTAATACTACTACTCCAAGTAACATATTAAATGGTATAACCGCAAATATAATATACTTTATCATGTAGTTATCAGCTGTAACTCCAGGTATGATATGTAAGGCACCAACAAGGGCATTTACATTATCACCAAAATATAGTTTTAAGTATAGTGGTATAGCATAGAATATATTTAAAATTACACCCATAAATACCCATGTTACTAAACACATTAGTAAAGCAAATATAGATTTTTTAGGTTCCTTAAGTTTTAGGTTACTATATACTAAGCTACTAGCTATAACAGTAAAACCACCAAGCATTAAATCCATTACTTCTCCTACACCTGCTGTTATACTTCCTTCAATGATGACATTACCAAAATACCTTAGTAAAACACAAAGTCCTCCATGAATAGTTCCACAAGCAAAACCACAAATAATTATTGGCAACATACTAAAATTAATCTCTAGGAAGCTTGGAAAGAAGGGTAGAGAAAATTTAGGAAATAAATATAGTAGGACTGACATTGCTGCAAATATTGATGTAAGTATCATTTTTTTAACTCTATTATCCATAAATATCACTCCTTTAAAATAAATAAAAGCCCGTCATTAGGGCTTTTCTCATACAAAAAATAATATAAAATATTTTTCTTCATCTAGACTTTACTATCGGTTTTGGAATTTCACCAAATCAGCTTTGCGCTCAAGGACTTTACCTCCGGTCTGGAATTTCACCATGCCCTAAAATATTTATTTCAACTATTATTCTATACTTAATTTTTTAAATGTCAAGTTATTTTATAATATATTTTTTATCCATAAATTCAATTAGTCTTTCTTTATATAAAGCACCTATTGCTCTTTTGTATGCTTTTTTAGACATATTGAACTTTTCTAGTATAAATTCAGGTGTTACATCTTCATAAATAAACTTATGTTCTTTTAGATAAGCTAGTACTACTTCCTTATCTTTATCAATCATATTTTCTTTATTTTCTAGAGTAGTTGAATGTATTCCACGTTCATCTATTCTAGTTACCTTTACTTCTACTTTTTCACCTAAGGATAATATTGATCTGACTTGTGTTTTATGTAGATAGATGATACTTAAATTGTCTGTATATAAAATATAACCTTCATTATTTATTCTAGATACATAACAAGTTATATTATCACCAATATTAATAGTTTCATCTATACTATACTTTTTAGCATCATTATTATTAATAGTTTTACCAATTAATCTATTACTCTTTTCTTTTAATATAATAAATAACTTATTACCTCTTTTAGGCCATTGGTTAATGTTATATGGAAGGTAATCAGTTGCAACTAAAATACCTTTATTAATACCTATATTAACAAATACACCATTATCAATAACATCTTCAACTATAGCCCAACCAGGATTATTCTTTGTTACATTAGGAATAGTCATAGTCGCAGCCATTCTTTTTTCACTATCATAATATAAAAATACTTCTACTACATCACCAGCAGTTAATTCATATAATGTTTCATTATTATGCATGAAAATATCAGCTTCATCACTAGATAGAATATAGCCTATTGGTGTTTTTCTATTAACTTTTAACTTATAAATTAATCCAGCTTCCATTTAAATCACCTCATCTAATCTTTTATCTAAATCTAATTCTACTTTTATTAATTCATTATTAATAGGATGCTTAAACTCTAAATAATAGCTTTCAAGCATTAAATTATCTCCACTACCATATAAATTATCACCTACTACAGGATGATTAATTGATTTCATATGAACTCTTATTTGATGAGTTCTACCTGTATATAGTCTTATATCTAGTAATGTATTAATATTACTTCTTATTACTTTATATTCTGTAATAGCCATTTTATTTCCACCAATAACTCTATATTTTCCATCTCTAATTATTGGGGCTTCTATTAAACCATCATCTTCAACTATACCACTAACTACAGCATAATATTTTTTTATTATATCTACTTTTTTAAATAGATTATGAATATAACTACTTTTAGCAACTAATACAAGTCCACTAGTTTCATAGTCTAATCTATTAACTAAATGAATAGTTGAATTAATATTCTTTTCTTCAAAATAATACTTTATGTAATTAGCCAAAGAATCTGTATAGTGACCTATATTTGGTTGACTAGACATTTTATTAGGCTTATTAACTATTAAAATAAATTCATCTTCATACAAAATAACAATACTACCTTTTGTAGGAGTTACATCAGAAATCTCTTCTTTAATAGGGACATCTAATAAGTCATTTTCTTCTACATATTGCCATAGTCTAACTTCTAAGTTATTTACATAAACAAACTTTAAGCCTCTAATTACTTTTCTTGAAAAATTATATTCTTTTAAACAATCCAATACAGTTTGATGCTTACTACTTTTAATTATCATATAAGAAAAAATCTCTTAAATAAGAGATTTCTCAAGCATTATGCAGCGGCCTTAGTACCTAAAAGAACTAATACTGCTACTACGACAATAGCAATTATAACAGCTATGAAAATCTTCCAAGCTCTTACTTTGTTCTTTAGTTTCAAACCAGCTATAATAGTAATTATTGTTGGGATTGCTGCAAAGATATATAATAAATAATCAATTGTAGGATCAGTAACAACTTTATTTAAGAAGTCTAATAATGGATAGAATGCAAGCAAACCAGCTGCATAAGTTGTGATAACCATTATTACATAATATAATGTTTTAACAGCTTTAGGTTCTTGTTCTAATTGTAACTTAATTAATTCTAGTGATGTACCAAAATATCTAAGTTCTCTATTATAATCTGTATCAACAATTAGAGGTTTAATCTTCTTTCCATTTCTTAAACACAATCTAATATTTTGTGAATCATTTTTTCTAAGTTTTGTAATATTCTTTTCAATTCTCTTTTCGAAGTCTTCCATACGATACATTATTAAATTGGAGTTTGAATAATAAGCGTACTTCTTACCTGCGATACATGATAAGGCAATGTATAGAATGAATAATGCTACACATAATCCTAAGGCAACATATAATCTAAGTTCAAATACATTCTTTCCATCAGCACCTTCAGTAATTAAACCAAAGAATTTTCCTACTGCAGGAACAAAGAATAATGCTGCTGCTAAACCACCAAATAGAATAGCTAAGATAATGAACGCTACTGTTGTTAAGTCAGTTGCATGTGGTGCAACAGAATCAGTTACATCATCAATAACATTTTTAGTATTATCCATAACATTTGCATGATAATCTAACATATCTGAATAGTATTTTATTTTTCTTTCCTTTTCAGCATCAAGAACATCCTTTAATTCACCTTCAGTAACACCACCACATAATTCTTTCTTATATGCGAATGATACTGGAGTATTATCTGGTTCTCTAAACATTAAGCAATACTCAGTTTTCTTAGCTCTAATACCATCGATGTATTTGCTCTTTTCAGAGAATGGATCGTCATTGTAATGCTTAAAGAAACTTACATATATTTCAATAGCTTCTTGAGGCGAAGGTGCAATTGTTCTTTCAGACATTCTCTTTAAACGTCTTCTAATACTAATTGCTTCATCTCCAAAATATTCATAATTATCATAGTTTTGTAAAAACCATGTGAAATATTTTTTAGTCATCGAGATCACTCCTTATCTGCTATTTCTGGCAAAATAGCGGTCTAAAAAATACGTATAAAAATACCTATGACTATAATATCATAATTTTAAGGAAAATAAAAGTATTATTTTATAAATAATTATAATATTGTTAATTATCTATTTACGATTTTTAAAGCTATTTTTATACCATCTATAGCACTTGTTGTTATACCACCTGAATAACCAGATCCTTCTCCTATAGCATAAATATAATCTATATTCGTTGAAAGTTCTTCATTTCTTTTGATTCTAACAGGACAACTACTTCTAGATTCTATAGATGTTAATATAGCATCTTTATCGTTATAGCCTTTCATTTTTTTATCGAATAAGTTTATTGATTCTCTTAAGGCATCACATACAAAGCTAGGTAAAATTTCATCAAAGCTTTTAAATGTATAACCAAGTGGATAGCTAGGTGTTACACTACCTATTTTTTCACTTACCTTATGGTTTAAAAAATCCTCTAATCTAGCGATATTTGCTCTATAGTCCTTATTATAATTAAGTATCTCATATTTATCTCTAAAATCAAATCCTGATAGGGGATTATCTGTTTCATAATCACTTGTATTAACATTAACTAAAAGGGCGGCATTTGCATTTTCAAGGTTTCTAGATTTATAGCTCATTCCATTAACTAAAATTCTATCACTACTATCCATTGAAGGTACTACTACACCTCCAGGACACATACAGAATGTATATACATCTCTACTATCTAAATGCACAGCCATTTTATATGTTGCAGGTGGTAAATTCTTATTATTATAGAACTTACCATATTGTATTTTATTAATTAATTCTTGTTTATGTTCTATTCTAACACCCATACTAAAAGGTTTAGCTTCCATTTCCAATCCTTTATCATATAACATCTTAAATGTTTCTTTAGGTGAGTGCCCTATAGCAAGTACTAAATAATCAAAATCAAAATATACTTCTTTATCTTCATTAATACACTTTATTTTTTTATCTATTATATCAACAAAGGTATGGTTAAAATAAATATGACCATAACTATTAATATAATCAGTCATATTAGCTACTATTTTTTTAAGTACATCAGTACCTATATGTGGTTTTGAATCAACTAAAATATCAGGATCAGCACCAAACTTAACAAATGTTTCTAAAACAAAGCTATTGTATTCACTATTGATGTTTGTTGTTAACTTACCATCACTATATGTACCAGCTCCACCAATACCATAAACAAAGTTAGAATCTTTATTAAGCTTCTTGTTTTTTAGTAGTTCATCTATATCACGCTCTCTACCAACAACATCCTTACCACGCTCAATAATTATAGGCTTTAAACCAGCTTCTATAAGTATTAAAGCATTAAATAATCCAGCAGGTCCACTACCTATTATAACAACATTCTTATTAGTAGATTTTGGCACAACTAAAGGCTTTTTAGGTTTATAGATTAAGTCTTTATGCTTAGCTTCATTTTTTAATTTTACTAAAAAAGACATGTTAAAAATAACATTGTCATTTCTAGCGTCTATAGCTCTTTTATGTATCTTAAAGTCAATAATTTTATCCTTTAATTTCTTTTCTAAAATATTTTTTATTACTAAATCATCATAGTCTAGAGGCACTTTAATATTATCTATTTTTATCATATATTCTTAGCAACCCATAGTGCTGAAGCTATCGCAAAGTGGATATTATAACCTCCACTTAAGCCATCAACATCTAGTACTTCTCCTATAAAATAATAGTTCGGTACAATTCTTGATTCTAGTGATTCTTTAACCTCAATTAAAGAAACTCCACCAACAGTAATTTGTGATTGCACAAATTCATAGTTTTTACTACATTCTATCTTATAATTTTTAAGCTTATAAGCTAGATTAGAGGCATCAAATTCTTTTAAGAATTTTCCTCTTGTATCTCCTAATATATGATTTAATAATTTTCTATTTATAATACCCATTAAAGCAACATCAATATATCTATCTTGTTTTAGGCTTTTAATGATATTTGTTAGTTCATCTTCACTCATATCAGGGAAAAAGTCAAAGGTAATACTTCCCATAGTGCTTCTAGCAAATATGCTTGATATTTGGAATACTATTATTCCTGATATACCGTCTTCCTTAAATAATAGTTCACCTTTATCCTCGTAATATTCATCACCATTATATGCTCTAGCACTTACTTTACATCTTAAGCCTTGAATATCGGAAAAATCTTCTTTTGTTTTTATAGGACATAGAGCTGGCTTTAAATTAGTGATAGTATGGCCCAAGCCTTCAATAGCACGATACATTGAACCATCTGATCCTAAGAATTCTTGTGATTTTCCGCCTGAGGCAATAATTATCTTATCAAAAGCATAAGAATCAAAGAACGTAGTTAAATAATTGGTACCTAAACCAACTACTTTTTCTTTAACAACCTTTATTCCTAGTTCATATAATTCTAAGTTAAGGCATTCTACTACTGTAGCTGCTTGTTCATTATATGGGTATATTCTACCTTCTCTATCTATTTTAGTTAAAATACCACACGAATTTAAAAAACCTACAACATCCATTTTAATAATATCTTTTACAAGTGGAGTATTATAGTATTCAACAGACATGTTAGTGTTACTAACATTACCCTTTCCATTACCTGAAGCAAGTAACTTTTTACCAAGTTTTGGCATATATTCAAAAATAGTTACTTCACTATCTGGATATTTTCTTTTTAAACTAATTGCGGCTGTTAGTCCTGCTGGACCACTTCCAACTATACCGATTCTCATAATTATCACCTAAATATATTATAAATCATTTAATGATTTAATAAAATATAGATTTGACTTTTTAAATTTAGAGAGTATAATGAAAATAATATTATATGAAAGGGGATAATGATATGAAATTTAACAACATTGATAAAAACAACAACTTTGACTTTTCGAATACAAGTGCAGATTATGCCTTATATAGAGATATTTATCCCAAAGAATTCTATGATTGTTTTATAGATAATGGTATAGGAATTAAGGGTACTACTCTATTAGACATCGGTACAGGTACAGGTGTAATACCTAGAAATATCTATAAGTATGGCGCAAAAATAATTGGTACTGATATTTCAGAAAGCCAAATAGATGAAGCTATTAAACTATCTAAAGGCATGGATATAGAATACTATCCAAAAAGTGCTGAAGAATTAGATTTTAAGCCTAAAAGCTTTGATGCAATATCAATTTGTCAATGTATATGGTACTTGGATCCTAAAACATTAGTTAATACTTTAGATAAATTACTTAAAGATGATGGAAAAGTAATTATCACTTACATGGCATGGTTACCTAAGGAAGATAAAATAGCTCAAAAGAGTGAAGATTTAATTTTAAAATATAATCCTAATTGGACTGGCTGTAATGCAGAAAGAACTATGCCACATGTACCAATTGAACTACTTGACAAATTTGAAATAGTTAAAGAGGATTTATTTGATAAGGATATTCCATTTACTATTGATTCATGGGCAGGACGTATTAGAGCATGTCGTGGTACAGGTGCAGCACTAGATCCTAATACATTAGAAAAGTTTAATGCAGAGCATATAAAAATGCTTGAAGAAAACACTAATGGAAAATTTAATATAAAGCATTTTATAAGTTATGCTATATTAATGAAAAAACACTAGATTAAGCCAAATCTAGCGTTTTAATATAATTAAAAAGCAAAAGGGATAGAGTATCAGCTCTATCCCTTTATATTTGCAAATTTCTAAACCAATATCCATTGCGATTTCATTATACTATATATCTAAAAAAATATCAATAAAAAATGGATTGGAAACCCAATCCATTATTTTTTTATTAGCAGCAGCCTTGAGCCTTCATAGCATCAGCAATCTTCTTGAATCCGGCAATGTTAGCACCCATAACTAGGTTAGTAGGTTGTCCGTATTCAACTGCTGTATCATGAATGTTGTGGAAGATTCCTTCCATAATGCCTTTAAGCTTTTGATCTACTTCTTCGAATGTCCAAGATAATCTAATTGAGTTTTGGCTCATTTCAAGACCAGATGTAGCAACACCACCAGCGTTAGCAGCCTTAGCAGGTCCATACATAATCTTAGATTCTACGAAGAATTGTCCAGCTTCATTAGTTGAAGACATGTTAGATCCTTCAGCAACAGCCATTACACCATTCTTAACTAATAACTTAGCACTTTCTAAGTTAATTTCGTTTTGAGTAGCACATGGTAGAGCGATATCGCACTTAATAGACCAAATTCCTTTTGATCCATCCTTATCTTCTGTGTAGATAGCGCCTTTCTTTCTATCAGCGTATTCTTTAATTCTTCCACGTTCAACTTCCTTGATTTGCTTAACGATAGCTAAATCAATTCCATCTTTATCATAGATATATCCGTTTGAGTCAGACATAGCAACTACTTTTGCACCAAAGCTTTGAGCTTTTTCACATGCATAGATAGCAACGTTACCTGAACCAGAAATAACTACTGTCTTACCAGCAAATGAAGTATTTGCCATAGTCTTTAACATTTCTTGAGTGAAATAGCATAGACCATAACCTGTAGCTTGTGTTCTAGCTAAAGATCCACCATAAGATAAACCTTTACCAGTTAAAACACCTGTATATTCATTAGCTAATCTCTTGTATTGACCAAACATGAAGCCAATTTCTCTTCCACCAACACCGATATCTCCAGCAGGTACATCAGTATCAGCACCAATGTGACGGAATAATTCTGTCATAAAGCTTTGGCAG
>JAEEGL017280225.1_pt1 | contig 16424 bp, 14 predicted proteins | sample 9134231 | NCBI WGS metagenome assembly JAEEGL01 (sample SAMN16246548, study PRJNA631951) | gut metagenome | biome: gut microbiome; feature: rumen; material: fiber-attached | host: Bos | place: Iran: Karaj | collected 2018-10
GCTTTGGTTGTTGCACAACCAAACAATCCTGCACTATGTGCAGTCTTGATTCTGTATCGCTTCGCTCACAGAATGCGTGCGACTACGTCGCAGCACCGATTTTTGACAAAATCGGCACCAGATGTAGAGCAGCGGACTGAAAATCCTCGTGTCGCTGGTTCGATTCCGGCTCTGGGCACTTTTTATTGTTTTACGAAACCAGATAGCTCAGTTGGCGCTTTGGTTGTTGCACAACCAAACAATCCTGCACTACGTGCAGTATTGATTCTGCTGCGCTTCGCTCGCAGAATGCGTGCGACTATGTCGCAGCACCAATTTTTGCAAAATCGGCACCAGAAGTAGAGCAGAGGACTGAAAACCTCGTGTCATAGGCAGCGATTATTAATCGCTGCTGCGCTGAAAGCGCATGCATTCTGCAAACAATGTTTGCAGAATATGCCTGCTGAAAGCAGGCAACTTGGTTACAAAGTAACCAAGGCACGCTGGTTCGATTCCGGCTCTGGGCACTTTTTATTTGCACAGATTATGTATCTGTGCATTTTTTTATAACCAGATAGCTCAGTTGGCGCATTGGTTGACAAGCAACCAAATAATCCTGCACTACGTGCAGTCTTTATTCTGCTTCGCTTTGCTCGCAGAATGCGTGCGACTCCGTCGCAGCACCGATTTTTGACAAAATCGGCACCAGATGTAGAGCAGAGGACTGAAAACCTCGTGTCATAGGCAGCGATTTTTAATCGCTGCTGCGCTGAAAGCGCATGCATTCTGCAAGTTTTACTTGCAGAATCTGCCTGCTTAGAGCAGGTAACTTGGTTGCGAAGCAACCAAGGCACGCTGGTTCGATTCCGGCTCTGGGCACTTTTTAATGCACAGATTATCTATCTGTGCATTTCTTTTTTCGTTCACATTTTTGCATTTATATGATATAAAAAAAGCAATGAATTAAAGCGAGGTGTGATTTATGATCAAGGTATATTGTTATTCAAAATGTTCAACTTGCAAGAAGGCTCTGAAGTGGCTGGATGATAAGGGAATCAAGTATGAGCTGATTGATATCAAGGAGTCTAATCCTGATGAGAAGACAATCAGACAGTACCACAAGAAGAGTGGACTTCCGTTAAAGAGATTCTTTAATACAAGTGGAATGCTTTACCGTGAGCTTGAGCTTGCAAAAAAGCTTCTGGATATGAGTGAGGATGAGCAGTTTAAGCTGCTTGCATCTGACGGAATGTTAGTAAAGAGACCGATGCTGGTTACAGATAAAGTGGTGCTAACCGGCTTCAAGGAGAAGGAGTGGGAAGACGCTTTATGCTAAGCTTTCTGAGAAAACTGCATCTCGTAAGATTTTTCGTATTTTTACTTTTTCTCATTGGATTAATTCTAATGTTCGCCGCTCTTTGGGTTTGTACAACTTGGGGAAATATCTCGATGGAGAGTGTTATTTTCGTTATGACGAATCCGGTTCAGGGTACGGAGAGCGATATAATAGTGGCGCTTATTTTCAAATGTATCATTCCGGTGGTGCTTCTTTTTTCGGCGAGTATCTTCGTGTATTTTAAATGGGTTCGAATTAAATCCAAGGATGAGGAAGCTGTTAATAAGAAACGTCTGAAAAGATATAAAAGATTTGTGAGAACCCTCGTTTTATCAGGGGTTCTCTTTTCTGCGATTGGAATCTATGCACTCTGGAATAAGGTTGATCTTGGAGGCTATCTGAAGGGGATTATGTCAGACTCTTCTTTTATAGAAGAAAATTATGCAGATCCAAATATGGTTGACATAAAGTTTCCGGAGAAGAAGAGAAATCTTATATATATATTTATGGAATCAATGGAGGTTACTTATGCAGACAAGGCTTCCGGCGGTAATGAGGAAGAGAATCTTATTCCCCATCTTTCCGACATGATGAAGGAAAACTATTCTTTTAGTGGTGATGACGGAAAGCTTTCGGGGGCTCGCTCTATGTACGGAACCGACTGGACGATGGGCGGTACATTTGCCGAAACATCGGGACTTCCGCTTATTATTCCGATTCGTAATAATTCTATGGATTTACAGGAAAGCTTCTTTCCGAGTACCAGAACAATGGGCGATATTTTAGAGGATAATGGCTACAGAAATATATATCTTATAGGTTCGGATGTAGAGTTTGGTGGAAGAAAGCTTTATTATTCAACTCATGGTCATTATGAGGTAGAGGATTATAATTATGCCCGGGAGAAGGGCAGGATCCCTGATGATTATATGGTTTTCTGGGGCTATGAGGATGAGAAGCTTTATCAGTTTGCGAGAGAGGATCTGACAGAGCTTGGTAAAGCGGATGAGCCTTTCTGCCTGACAATGCTTACGGTTGATACACATTTTGATGATGGATATAAATGTAGACTTTGTGAGGATAAGCATGAGGATCAGTATAAGGATGTTATTTCATGTGCGGATCGTCAGGTGTATGAATTCGTGAAGTGGTGTCAGCAGCAGGACTTTTATGAGAATACAACGATCGTGATCTGCGGGGATCATCCAACAATGGATAATGATTATTGTAAGAGGACAGATGATGATTTTCCGAGAAGAGTTGTATGTACTGTGATTAATCCTGCTGAAAAATGTATAACAGAGGATTATGATCCGGGTAAAAAAAGAGAGTATACAACCTTTGATCTTTTTCCGACAACTGTTTCAGCGCTTGGTGCAGAAATAGAGGGTGACCGGCTCGGACTTGGGACTGATCTTTTCTCGGGCAAGGAAACATTTCTAGAAAAGTATGGTTACGACAAGTTTAATGAGGAGCTTAGGGGAAGCTCAAAATATATGTATAAGCTGGCAGATGTTACTGAGGTTAGTGAGACGGAGGCTTATGAGAAAATTGATGATGAGTTGAGAGAAGCTCTGGTTGACATAACACTAAAAGAATCTAAAGAAGGCATAAGTGTTGAGGCATGTCTTCAGTCGGAAACCCCATCCTGTATGCATTATATAAGAAGGGTGTATGTCAAGGTTGAGGATGGAAGTAACATAGGAGAGTTTCCTCTTCGTAAGGACGGAGAAGAGACGCTTGAGCTTGGGAATACGACCTATTCTTTAGATATTAAGCTGCCGCTTCTAGAGGATACAAGTCTAAGACAAAATAGTTTTATAGAGAACCTGACGGATGGCGAAGATAATACGCAGGATGTAGTGGAAAATTCTGAGAAAGAGTCTAAGAAAAATGCTGAGAAAGACGCCGAAGAAGAACCATTGAAGGCTTCCGGAAATGAGCGAAAAGAGTTTCATGGAAGGGTTAAGGTGACGGCATTTTTAGTCACACGTGATGGCACCGTGATAGAAAAGGAAAGGAAGGAGCTGAAGTTATAATATTTTTCTCTTGCATCTACTTATTGTATGTGGTACACTTTAGCTCTGTGATGTTAAAAAAGAATCCTTGTTTTTACCTGCACTTATGATTTGAGACATATGATTGTTTCACGATATGTCGCTATAGGTAAAAACCAAAAAAGTCCATAAGGAGGTGCAAAAGATGAACAAGTATGAGATCGCGTTGGTACTTAGCTCAAGAATTGATGACGAAGCTAGAGAAGCTACTCTTACTAGAGTTAAGAATCGTGTAGAGAAGTCAGGAAGTACTGTTACTGATATCGACGACAAAGGTAAGCAGAGACTTGCATACGAGATTCAGGATATGATCGAGGGATACTACTACTTCTTACATTTCGAAGGTCCGGAAGATGCTCCAGCATTTATCGAGAGACATCTTCGTATCTACGAGAACGTCATCAGATTCTTAATCGTTAAGCAGGACGCTTAAGTTAAGGAGGAGTTCTGATGAACAAAGTAATTTTAATGGGTCGTCTTACAAGGGACCCGGATGTTAGATATACCAATTCACAAAATGGAGATCAGATGGCAATTGCCAGATATACTCTTGCTGTTGACAGACGAGGAAGAAGAAACGGTGGAGATAGTCAGCAGAGTGCAGACTTCATCTCATGTGTTGCATTTGGAAGACAGGGTGAGTTTGCTGAGAAGTATCTGAAGCAGGGTACAAAAATTGCCGTAACAGGACGTATTCAGACAGGTTCTTATACAAATAAGGATGGTCAGAAGGTCTACACAACAGACGTTGTAATTGATGAGCAGGAGTTTGCTGAGAGTAAGGGCGCAGCTTCCGGATCACAGGGAGGATATGAGCCACAGGCAGCACCGTCTCCTGAGGATGCAAGTGCTGAGGGATTTATGAATATCCCGGAAGGCATCGAGAATGATCTGCCATTTAAGTAAACTGCACATCTAGTGTGCATGGATTATTATGGAGGATAATAATATGCCAGTGAATAAAGAAGGTGGAGCAGCACCTATGAGAAGAAGACCTATGCATAGAAGAAGAAAGGTCTGCGTGTTCTGTTCCGATAAGAATCAGGTTATTGATTACAAGGATGCTAATCTCCTCAGAAAGTATATCTCTGAGAGAGGAAAGATACTTCCTCGTCGTATTACAGGAAGCTGTGCTAAGCATCAGAGAGAGCTCACAGTAGCTATCAAGAGAGCAAGACACGTTGCTCTTATCCCTTATGTAATCGAGTAATTCTGAGATTACAGAGATAAACTTCGACGGTGATTCGTTTAGATGCGGATCACCGTTTTTTATACGCTGATTTTTGTGTAAAATAGTGCATTTTTATTACATTTTTCGGGGCATATATATTTTGACCTTGGCACTTGTTTGTGATACAATATACTACGTGTATTTATGTCCAAAGGAGACTTACAATGAAGTTTACAAAAATGCATGGAATCGGCAATGATTATATATATATTAACTGCATAGAAAATACTATAGATGATCCGTCTGCACTGGCTAAGCGGCTGAGTGACCGCCATTTTGGAATAGGCTCTGATGGCCTTATTCTGATACGCCCCAGTGATAAGGCGGATTTTATGATGGATATGTATAATGCTGATGGTTCACGTGGAAAGATGTGTGGAAACGGAATCAGATGTGTTGGTAAATATGTGTATGATCATGGCTTGACTGATAAGAAGATAATTACAATTGAAACTCTTTCAGGTGTGAAGACACTTACACTGAGTGTCAAACCGGTAGATGAGGTGGAAGGCTTCAAGGAAGTTAGTAATAACGGAAATGTTGTTTCACACGTTACGGTAAATATGGGTTCACCGATTTTTGAACCGAAGGAGGTTCCGGTTGTTCTTGCGGAAGGATTCGTTGCGAAGAGAGTATCGGCTTATATCGATGCTAAGCCTGTAAAGGATTTCGGAATTGATCCTGATGAAAAGGTCTGCGTTGGAATGGGAATGGTATTTGGCGAAGACTTCTTCAGAGGAACCTGTGTTTCAATGGGTAATCCACACTGTGTAGTATATGTGGATGAGGTTGATGGTTATCCGGTTGAAACAATTGGACCGAAGTTCGAAATGAGCAACCTTTTCCCTGACAGAGTAAATACAGAGTTTGTCGAAGTGGTAGATAGAAATCATGTAAAGATGCGTGTATGGGAGCGCGGTTCAGGTGAGACGCTCGCATGCGGAACGGGAGCCTGCGCAACGGCTGTAGCATGTGTTCTGAATAACAAAACAGATGATACAGTAACGGTCAGCCTGATAGGCGGTGATCTGAAGATCAGATGGGACAAGGAAAGTAACACTGTATTCATGACCGGTCCGGCAACCACTGTATTCGAAGGTGAATTTTAAGGCATTATTAAAGCCTTGTAATAGAAGTTTTAAAAAGAGGTAAGAATTATGATAAAAGTGAATAAGGATTATTTGAAGCTTCCGGGAAGCTATCTTTTCTCGGATATTGCAAAGAAGGTCAGCAGTTTTGCCGAGGCAAATCCGGATAAAAAGATAATCAGACTGGGTATCGGCGATGTAACACAGCCGCTTTGTCCGGCAGTTATCGAGGCGATGCACAAGGCTGTTGATGAGATGGCGTCGGCTGATACATTTAAGGGCTATGCTCCTGATCTTGGCTATAGCTTTCTCAGAGATACGATTGTAGAAAAGGTTTACAAGAAGCTTGGCGCAGATATAAAGGCTGATGAGATATTTATCAGCGATGGCGCAAAGTCTGATTCCGGAAATATCCAGGAGATTTTTGACAGGGATGTAAAGGTTGCAGTTTGTGACCCGGTTTATCCGGTTTATGTTGATACAAATGTAATGGCCGGAAGAACAGGAAGCTATGATGCGGCAACAGGGCTTTGGAGTGATGTTATCTATATGCCTTGTACAGCTGATAATGGTTATTCGCCGGAACTTCCGAGTGGTGGAAAGGATGGATTTGGTCCTGATAATAAGGTGCCTGATCTTATCTATCTTTGCTTCCCTAATAACCCAACCGGAGCAACGATAACAAAGTCACAGCTTCAGCAGTGGGTTGATTATGCGAACAGAGTTAATGCTGTTATCATCTATGATGCAGCTTATGAGGCTTATATCTCTGAGGCTGATGTACCTCACAGCATTTATGAATGTGAGGGTGCCCGCGAGTGTGCGATTGAAATCAGATCATTTTCAAAGAATGCAGGTTTCACAGGAACAAGACTGGGCTTCACAGTGATTCCGAAGGATATAAAGGATGTAGATGGAAACACACTTCACAGCCTTTGGGCAAGAAGACACGGAACGAAGTTTAACGGTGCTCCTTACATCATTCAGAAAGCCGGTGAGGCGGTATATAGTGATGAGGGCCAGAAGCAGACCGGAGAGCAGATAGCTTATTATATGAAGAATGCAAGGTATATCCTTGAAGGACTTAAGTCCGCGGGCTATACAGTTTCAGGTGGAGTAAATGCTCCATATATATGGTTGAAAACACCGGACAATATGTCAAGCTGGGACTTCTTCGACTTCCTTCTGAAGGAGGCAAATGTAGTTGGTACTCCAGGTTCGGGATTTGGACCAAGCGGAGAAGGACATTTCAGACTGACTGCTTTCGGAAGCTACGAAAATACAGTTGAGGCGATTGACAGGATTAAGAAAATGTAGGAGTTGTTCTTAGCATAGCGAAGTATTTAATTAACGGGAGGTTATTATGAAGGTAGTATTACTTGCTGGAGGTTACGGAACAAGAATAAGTGAAGAGAGTCATCTGAAGCCAAAGCCGATGATCGAAATCGGTGGAAAGCCAATACTCTGGCACATAATGAAAGAGTATTCTTACTATGGTTTCAATGAATTTGTAATATGTGCAGGATATAAGCAGCATGTCATCAAGGAATGGTTTGCAAACTATTATCTGCATAACTCGGATATCACATTTGACTTTTCTGCTGACAACAAGATGACAGTACATAGTAACGTGGCTGAGCCTTGGAAGGTTACAATCGTTGATACAGGTCTTAATACAATGACCGGTGGTCGTCTGAAGAGAATTAAGGATTATGTCGGCGATGAGACATTTATGATGACCTATGGTGATGGTGTTTGTGATATCAATCTTAAGGAGCTCCTTGAATTCCACAAGAAGCACGGCAAGGCTGCAACGATCACTGCAGTAAAGCTGGGACAGAGATTCGGAATTCTTGATATAAATGAGGACGATGTTATAACGAGATTCAGAGAGAAGGAAGACTCTGAGGGCGCTCGTATAAATGGTGGATATATGGTCCTCGAGCCAACAGTTTTCGATTACCTCGAGGATGACACTACAGTATTTGAGCAGGGACCACTGAGAGGACTTGCTAAGGATGGACAGCTGATGGCTTATGAGTTCGACGGATACTGGCAGTGCATGGATACGAAGAGAGAGATGGATAAGCTGAATGAGTTGATTGATAGTGGCAAGGCGCCATGGATGGTTTGGAACAATGAGTGATTGGACGTCGAATTAATACTTCTACTCAGAGTATCGCTTGAGTCATATCGCAAAGCGATATGGCACAGACCCAAAAGGCCCCTTCGTGAAAGTATGCAATTCTCTGAACTGAAAGTGTACATCCTACTTAATAAGGCGAATCTGATACTATTAATCAAGTAAAAGGATAGAATAAAGAATGAATAAAAAAGATTTAGAGTTTTATAAAGGTAAGAAGGTTCTTGTTACTGGACACACGGGCTTCAAGGGAAGCTGGCTCTGCCAGATTCTTATCGGAGCAGGTGCTGAGGTAACTGGCTATTCGCTCGAACCGCCAACGGACCCAAGCCTTTTTGATGAGGCTAAAATAGCCGAAAAAATAAATCATGTGGTTGGAGATATAAGAGACTGTGAGAAGCTGATGAAGGTATTCGAAGAAGTGCAGCCTGAGATAGTGCTTCACCTGGCAGCTCAGCCGATTGTAAGAGAGTCTTACAAGGATCCGGTTGGAACCTATGAGACAAATGTAATGGGTACGGTCAATATCTGTGAGGCAGTAAGACAGACTCCGTCTGTGAAGTCGTTTTTGAACGTAACGACTGACAAGGTTTACAAGAATAATGAGTGGTGCTGGGGATATCGTGAGGATGAACCGCTTGACGGCTATGATCCTTATTCAAACTCAAAGTCATGCTCTGAGCTTGTAACTCATAGCTATATCAATTCTTTTTATAATGATATGGATGTTGCAGTTTCGACAGCAAGAGCAGGAAATGTTATCGGCGGCGGAGATTTTGCTCCTGACAGAATCATTCCTGATTGTGTGAGAACGGCTGAGAAGATGGTAAAGAACGGAGAAATGGGTGAGATAATCGTTCGTAATCCGTATTCTACAAGACCATATCAGCATGTACTTGAGCCGTTAAACATTTATCTCACAATTGCAAAGGCTCAGTATGAGGATAAGACAAAGGCCGGCTTCTACAATGTTGGACCGGATGACAGTGATTGTGTTACAACCGGAGATATTGTAGATAAGTTCTGTGCGGCTTGGAATGAAGATGGTAAGGACAGCTACGAAGGAAAGACCGAAACCGGAAAAATGGGCTGGATAAACAAGCACGATGGAGGCCCTCATGAGGCAAACTTCCTGAAGCTCGACTGTTCGCTCATAAAACAGGTATTTGGCTGGAAACCGGTATGGAATATTGATAAGGCAATCGAGATGGTGGTTCAGTTCTCCAAGAGAAGAATTGAAGAGCCGGACAAGATTGAAGATGAGATGATTACTGAAATAAATGAATTTTTCGGATGAAAGGAGACATAAATGGCAAAGTGGAATAGTGAGGCAGAGGCCAGAGAAGAAATTAAGGGCTTGGTGGCTGAGTATTATAATCAGTTCAAGAAGCCTGAGCAGGAAAAGGAATTTAAAGAGGGAGACCGTATAGCTTATGCTTCTCGAGTGTATGATGAGAAGGAAATGGTTTCTCTTACAGATGCAACTCTGGACTTCTGGTTAACAACGGGAAGATTTTCAGATGAGTTTGAGAAGAATTTTGCTGAGTGGATCGGAGTTAAGTTTGCAAATCTTGTAAACAGTGGTTCTTCTGCAAACCTTCTTGCATTTATGACTCTTACTTCTCCACTTCTCGGAGATAGACAGGTAAAACCGGGAGATGAGGTTATCACGGTTGCAGCCGGATTCCCTACTACGGTTACACCAATACTTCAGTATGGTGCTGTTCCGGTATTCGTGGATGTTAAGCTTCCGGAATACAACATCGATCCATCACTTCTTGAGGCAGCTCTTAGTGATAAAACAAAGGCTGTTATGATCGCACATACACTTGGTAATCCATTTGATTTAAAGGCAGTTAAGGAGTTCTGTGATAAGAATAATCTCTGGCTGGTTGAGGATAACTGTGATGCACTCGGAACTAAGTTCACGATTGATGGCGTTACTAAATTCTCAGGAACCTGGGGAGATATCGGAACAAGCAGCTTCTATCCGCCACATCATATGACTATGGGTGAGGGTGGCTGTGTTTATACAGATAATCCACTTCTTAATCGTATAACAAAGAGCCTCCGAGACTGGGGACGTGACTGTATCTGTCCATCAGGACATGATAATTTCTGTGGTCATAGATTTGATGGCCAGTATGGTGAGCTTCCTGCAGGCTATGATCACAAATATGTTTACAGTCATCTTGGATATAACCTCAAGGTTACTGATCTTCAGGCTGCAGTTGGTGTAGAGCAGCTGAAGAAGTTCCCTACATTTATCGAGAGAAGAAAAGAAAACTGGAAGGTTCTCAGAGAGGGACTTGCTGATCTCGAGGATAAGCTCATTCTACCTGAACCAACAGAAGGCTCTGAACCATCATGGTTTGGTTTCCTCATAAGCGTTAAGCCTGAATCGGGACTTAAGAGAAATGACGTAACTAAGTATATCGAGGACCATAACGTTCAGACAAGACTTCTGTTCAGCGGAAATCTTACACTTCATCCATGCTTCGATCAGATCCGTGGAACCGACGCTTACAGAGTTCCGGGTTCACTGGAGGTTACAAACTATATCATGAATAATTCCTTCTGGGTAGGTGTTTATCCGGGAATGACAAAGGAAAAGCTTGATTATATGATCAAGGTTATTCATGAGGCAGTTAATCAGTAAAAATAGTTTGGTGCAGAGAGATAGAGTATGAAAGATGTAATAATAACCGGCGCTACCGGAATGATCGGCTCACATGTTGCAAAAAACCTTATGGAAAGAGGTATAAATGTAACAGCTATCGTAAGACCTATGTCTGAAAAGCTGAGAAACCTTGAGTGGGCTGAACGTGAGGCCGGCGTAGCCTGTATAGCAAATAATGAAAATAATACGGAGGTTGGAAAGCTCAGAGTTGTAGAGTGTGGACTCTGGGATCTTCCGACTCTAAGAGATAAGCTTGGATGGGAGCACGATGCGCTTTTCCACTTTGGATGGGGCTTTACATTTGGTCCCGGAAGAAATGATGCTGCAAAGCAGGAGTCAAATGTCAGAGCGGCGATTGATGCTGTTCACCTCGCATATGAGGCGGGCTGTAAAACATTTGTTGGTGCAGGATCTCAGGCGGAGTTCGGAATAGTTACCGGAACTCTTTCAGATGAACTGAAGAAGGAACCTGTTACGGGCTATGGAATAGCAAAGCTTGCAGCCGGAAGACTTACGGCTCTTGAGTGTAGAAATCTCGGAATGAAGCATAACTGGGCGAGAATCCTCAGCTGCTACGGCCCCGGAGATAATGATTATACGATGGTTATGTCAGCAGTTCGTGCGATGATGAAGGGCGAGAGAATGCAGTTCACACCTGCTGAACAGGTTTGGGATTATATCTATGCAGATGATTGTGCAAAGGCGTTTATAGCTATCGCAGAGAAGGGAATCGACCAGAAATCATATATGATCGGTTCGGGAACCAATAAGCTTCTCAAGGATTATATATACGCGATAAGAGATGCTATAAATCCTGAGCTTGAGGTCGGAATCGGTGAACGTGATTATAATCCTGATCAGGTGATGCATCTGGTTGCAGATATCTCTGATCTTGTAAATGACACAGGCTACAAGCCGACGACTCCTTTTGAAGAAGGAATTAGACAGACAGTCGAATGGGCAAAGGAAAATCCGTAAAGCGGTTTAAACTTAGAAAAGAAATCTGTAAAGGTGACAGATATGGGTAAGAAGAAAGTAAGCATTTTAATACCATGCTATAACGAAGAGGAAAATGTAGTTCCGATGAGTAATGCAATCCGAGATCTTTTTGAAGGGCAGCTTACACAGTATGATTATGAGCTTCTGTTCATAGATAACGACTCATCAGATAATACGAGACCTCTACTTCGTCAGATATGCAAGAAAAACAAAAAGGTCAAGGCAATCTTTAATGCAAAGAATTTTGGTCAGTTCAATTCGCCTTATCATGGAATACTTCAGACATCGGGTGACTGCGTTATCTCGATGGTGTGTGATTTTCAGGATCCGCTTGATCTGATTCCGCAGTATCTTGAGGCATGGGAGGAAGGCTACAAGATAGTAATAGGTATAAAAACAGCGAGCAAGGAAAGCAAGCTGATGTACAAGCTCAGATCGACTTATTATAAGTTTATAAAGAAGTTTTCTGATGTTGAGCAGATAGAACATTTTACAGGTTCGGGACTTTATGACAGAGAGTTCATAGAGGTTCTTAGAGAGCTTAAGGATCCGACTCCGTTCCTGAGAGGAATAGTTTCAGAACTTGGCTTCAAGCGTAAGGAAATAGAGTATGAGCAGCCGCAGCGTAGAGCTGGTAAGACTCACAATAACTTCTATACTCTGTATGATGCAGCAATGCTGTCAACAACATCATATACAAAAATAGGTCTCAGACTCTGCACCTTCTTTGGTGCAATTGTGGCACTACTGAGTACGCTCGTCGGACTCGTGTATCTGATACTCAAGTTGACCAACTGGGATGGCTTTGAAGCCGGTATGGCACCTCTTATTATAATCGTATCGTTCCTGGGAGCGCTTCAGCTATTCTCCATAGGATTTATGGGAGAGTACATAATGAGTATAAATAAGCGAGTCATGAACAGGCCGCTGGTCGTTGAAGAAGAGAGAATCAACTTTGATGATGTAAGCACCGGAAAGAGGAGAAGCGTTTATTCGCATAATCATGATCCTCATGGAGCGGAGAGAACAAGAGCTAGAAGCCAGAGTGATATGTTTGGTGGTGGATCAAATGGACAGAGTTAAAGTAAATGTAGAGGTTGATAGAGAGAAAATGGAATCAAAGATAAAAGAAAGACTTAAGGATATAAAGAGCGAGGATTCGGGAGCAACAGTAACTGAGAGCAAAGTATCGGATAAGAAAGAATCGGAAAGAAAAGTATCAGAAAATAAATTGACTGATAAGAAATCCGCTGATACGAAATCCACTGATAAGAAGGGCTCGGTTATTGAAAGACTTACTGCAAAGATCGAGTCTAATAAAAAGCTTCTTATACTCAGTGGTATAGTTCTTTTTCTTGTATTTCTTTTTATTCAGCTCAAGTATATCTATGAAGTATGGTTTGATCCGGATGAGCTGGATATCTATTCTATAGGATTTGAAATGGCTAAGGGCAAGGTGCTCTATAGAGATATTCCATCACAGCATATGCCGTGGACTTATATCTTTAGCTGTATCTTCTACTTCCTGGGAGCGCATACTGCAACACTTCAGAGACTTTTCTTCTATATCATGTTTGCAGGCTTCTGGACATATATCGTTTTTGCTTATAAGAAATATGTAAATAAATGGGTACTTATCGCAGCACCTTTTATCTATCACGCAATTCTTCAGCATACGGATTTTGCAACTCAGATTCTTTCTGAACATTTGTGTGTTATAGGTGCGCAGATTTTCCTTTTGGAATTTTTGGTATTCCTTAAGAAAAGAGATATAAGCATCGGAAGCTGTATAAGGATGAGTATAGCGGTTGTTATGACATTTGGTACGGCATTCCTGATGGTATTCCCACTGTTTTACTTGCTTGTCGGCGTGGTTGCGACGGAAATCAAATGGCGCCTGGAGGACCCTGGCACGGAGACCCGCGGACAGTGGTGGGGCAGGATGCTGAAAAGATATATCAGACTTGGTTTTATTATTGCAATTCCATGGATATGTATGGTCATTTATATGCTTGCAACCCATTCATTCCATGATTTCGGATTTGGAGCATATACAATAAACAGACTTTACTATCCACAGTATATGGCTGGACTTGGTGGAGGACTGTTCTCTACATTTGTAGCTCCATTAACAGAGCCTTGCAAGTATGTGCTGGCTCTTGCTGCATCAGACATAACTCCGCTCTTTATATTTAGACTGTTTATGTTTGTCAGCGTTTTATATATGGCATACAAACTCTATAAAAAGAAGGGTCTGATAGCAGGACTTACGATATATTTCTTTGTTTTTGCATTCTGTACAAGAGGATTGTTTAATTACCACGGAGTTCCATTTATAGGAGCGGCATCTATAACAGCTGCATATGTTCTGATAGTTTATATGTACAGGAACAGAGATGATTTTGCAAAAGAAAGCTTATTCAAGAAATGTGTGACATGCACGATAATTGGTATCATGGGCTTTGCATTTTTCTCAGAGTTCCAGATGTCAGCAGGCTTTATTTCAGGTTCTGCCTGGAATTATTATCAAGCTGATACGGATGCACTCGCAACTGTGCTTGATGAGGATGAAAGACTTTGGCAGACAACCACAACTGATACTATCAGCTACACTGCACAACGTGTAACAGAAGGACCTTCAGTCAGCACACCATGGATGTGGGATGCAGTAGGAAAGCATCAGATAGATGAGTTCCTGGAGAATCCGTCAAAGGTGGTTCTTTTCCAGCTCGGATATGAGACCTGGGGACACAAGATGGCCGATTATGCTCCAGAGGCATATTACTTCATAGTTAATAATTATAAGCTTCTGCCTTCAACTATTCAGATATGGGTAAGAAATGATTGCTACGACGAAGCCTGCAAAAAGCTGGGAGTTGATCCAAACGCTGTAACAGACTTTGGAGTAAGCGTATCACCATTTACAGTTGATCCTAGCGAGATGCCGGGAAAGACACCTGCAGATAGAGAGCTTTATAGAAAGATTCAGGAAAATGGAGGAGTTCCGGAAGAACAGACTCAGACAGAGGATACTGAAGAAACTGAAAAGAAAGAAGAAACAACAGAAGCTGATACTGAAAAAGAAGATAACAAAGACAAGGAAAACAAGGAAGAGACGACTGAAGCTTCTGAAGATGATGAAAGCGCAGCAGAAGGACCAGGAGCGGTTATAGTAACACCAAATGAAGGCGGAGTTGTATATCTCGATCCTGACGGAAATGAGATAACAGAAAATACACCCGGAGCGGTTCAGGCACCGGATGGAAGCTGGGTGCTTCCTGATGATAGCGACGGACCGGGACAGTAAATCAATATTAAATAGAATAACCTCGCATCTGACATAATCATTAGAGTGATTGATTTATAGAGGAAAAGGAGATAATAATGGGAAAAATTAATGTGGAAGATTGTATAGTAGATGGAGTAGCAATAGAGGGATTAAAGGTCATAACACCAACTGTATTTGGTGATGACAGAGGCTATTTCATGGAGACATATAATGAGAATGATATGAAGGAAGCCGGATTAGACTATGTGTTCGTTCAGGATAATCAGAGCGCTTCAAAGAAGGGGGTTCTGAGAGGACTTCACTTCCAGAAGGAATTCCCACAGGATAAGCTCGTAAGAGTAGTTAACGGAGAGGTTTTTGATGTTGCGGTTGATCTGAGAGAGGGAAGTGCTACATTTGGAAAGTGGTTTGGTGTACTTCTTTCAGCAGAGAACAAGAAGCAGTTTATGATACCTAAGAATTTTGCTCATGGATTTATTGTGCTTTCAGACTACGCAGAGTTCTGCTACAAGTGTACAGACTTCTATCATCCAAATGACGAGGGCGGACTTCTCTGGAAGGACCCTGAAATAGGAGTAGAGTGGCCTATGCCTGAGGGAATGACAGAGGCTGATCTTACACTTTCTGATAAGGATCAGAAGTGGAGCGGAATTGCTGCATATAAGGCTGAGAGAGGACTGTAATAAACATCGCCGATTTATAAGGTTTGGAAAATAGCCAGATAAACTAATTGGAAAAGAAGAAAGATAGATGAAAAAGAAAAAACTCCTTAGAATATTCTTCGTGATATTCGTGATACTGCTAAACTTCATAGTGTTCTGGAAGATAGACTATTCGGATATAGATACGCAGGAAGTCAAGTTTGTTGTAGAGATGGCTAGTAATAAAGATGATACTTATCAGATTTACTACAGCAAGGCTGGTGGCGATTTTAATGAGGCGAATAGTTCGGCAAAGGAATACAAGGGTTTTGGAGATGGATCAAAACTGGATGGCGTGTTTGATGTTGGAGAGATAAAGAAGCTTAAGTTTGACTTTCCAATGGACTTTGATAATCTTCGTCTTGATTTTGGCCAGCTAGCAGGCAAGACTGTGATATATGATATGTATATCGATATGTCGGGAGTTAAGTATCAGGTTCCATTAAAACAGCTGGAAGAAGAAGTAAATGCTGCATACATTAACTCAAAAGTGATTGAGACCGGTGCTGATTCAAGAGAGTGCTTGCTGGTGGATGCTCAAGCCGGAGATCCAAATATGCTTATTCAGTATCATAAGGATCAGATCATTGAGCAGTATAATGAACAGAATGAAAAAAGAACACTTATACTTGATATAATAGTATGTGTTCTTATAGATCTGATAGCTATATATATAATCAGACACTTCTATTCAATGATAGATATTCCTGTCGAGATATATCAGAATCGAAAGCTTGCGATGACGCTTGCAAAGAATGATTTCAAGACGAAGTATGCTGGGTCATATCTCGGAATTATTTGGGCGTTTATCCAACCGGTGGTTACAATCCTTGTTTATTGGTTTGTATTCTCGGTAGGACTTAAAGCAGGAAATGTCGGAGACCTCCCATATGTTCTGTTTATCGTAGTGGGAATCATTCC
>JAEEGL010539150.1_pt1 | contig 16423 bp, 12 predicted proteins | sample 9134231 | NCBI WGS metagenome assembly JAEEGL01 (sample SAMN16246548, study PRJNA631951) | gut metagenome | biome: gut microbiome; feature: rumen; material: fiber-attached | host: Bos | place: Iran: Karaj | collected 2018-10
GCCGAAAACAACGGTTTCAATAGGAGAAAAAACTCTTGCTTTACTGATTTTCTTAACATCGTCAAACAAATTGGTATCGAAAACGAAATTTTTATCAAGAATTGGTTTGTTTTCTTGAGAGGCAACAAACCAGCACATACGACCGCACCATTTTTCGTATTTCGGATTCTCTTTAAGGTTTTCATCCTCAGCGTCAAAAGCTTTCCAATCGTAATAAACACCCATCAAACCGCATGAAATACTATCGGGATAGTTTGAGGTCAAAATTCTAATTATATCCTCCCTGCTAAAATTAACTTTTGAAGTATCGCTATGATAAAGTGCAAAAGTATTTGCCAAAACACTGCAAATGTTCATATTTTTGTTAACAACGCGGGCGATAACATTTTTGGAAGCAACACTGAGTTGCACAAGACGAGCGGAAGAATTTTGTACCATTAAATCCTTCCCATAACCATAAAAAAACAGCAATATCATAACAAGCGGGAAAAAAACCGCACCTACCATCCATCGTCTGATAATAGTACCGATTTTGGTAGAAAAAAATTGATTTTTTATTGCGTCTGTGTTTAAAATTTTCCTCATAATAATTTATTATTTTTTACCGTTGTTGATGGAAAAAATTGCCGAAGAATTAAGTATTGTGATGTAATCGCCGTTATGTTCAAAAATTCCCTCTGTGTATTCAGCTTTGATTTTTGCGTCAAAATCAGGAATTGACATTATGTCAGCCATCTTAACGTCAATTACATCACTTACAGCGTCTGCCATACAAGATACCGTAAGCAAATTTTCTGGTGTATCTTTCCCCGTTTCAAGAACGATTATAACGCTTTGGTTCTCATCAAAATTCTTATCAGTTTTCAAGCCACAAATCTTCCTCACATCAATCAAAGGCAAAATTTCTCCTCTGAAATTAATAACGCCCAAAATATGAGGCGGAGTTTTAGGAATCAAAGTAACTTTTTGTAATTCAATTACTTCGATTACATCAGAGACTTTAAAAGCATAAAGTTCGCCGTTTAGATAAAACGACAAATATGATATTGTATTAGAATAAGTTTCGCTCATTGGAATTAGATTTTAGTCCGTAACGTTATTTTTTCCCATTTGTTTAATCAGTTTGTTAACATCGAGAACCAAAGCAATACTACCGTCACCGAGAATACTGCCTCCCGATATATACTCCTGATTTGAAAAATATTTTCCGAGCGATTTCAAAACCGCCTGATGTTCACCGATAATTTTATCAACAATAAGTCCGACAACCTTTCCGTCGCGATATTTCACGATTACGACATTTTCTAATTTTGGCGGTTTGCCGGAAAACTCAAGTTCTTTTCTCAAATCTATAATAGTTCTCGGTTCGCCCTCGTAAATAAATCTGCCATTATCCTTTTCCAACTGACGACGGGTTATCTGCGAACAACTTTCAATTAAATAAACAGGAATAAGCAAAAGCGTATTTTCAACCGAAACCAAAAGCGCATCTACGATACTGAGCGTTAAAGGCAATTTTATCGTGGTTATCGTACCTAAATTTATTTCGGAATCGATTTCTATTTCGCCTCTGAGTTTTATAATGTTTTGTTTTACCACGTCCATACCCACACCGCGGCCTGAAATGCCCGTGATTTTTTTCGCCGTCGAAAAACCGGGTAAGAAAATCAATTCATAAAGTTGTTTTTCCGTTAAACGGTCTGTGGGTTTGATAAAACCTTTTTCAATACCTTTCTGCCTTAAATATTCGGGATCCATGCCTGCGCCGTCATCTTGAACTTGAATAAAAACGTTGCTACCCGAATAAAAAGCTGTAAATTTTATAATTCCGACATCAGGCTTTTTGAGTTCCCTACGTCTTTCGCGCGATTCTATACCGTGGTCAATACTGTTTCTGATAATGTGCATCAGCGGCACGGTAAGATTGTCAATAATAGTTTTGTCGAGTTCGGTATCCGTACCCTCGGTTACGAAATTTATTTTTTTGCCGAGCTCTTTACTCAAATCCCTTACCAAACGCTGAAACCTCAACATCATGCTTTCAATCGGCACAAGACGGATTGAAAGTGCGTTATCTTTGAAACGATTAGAAATTTTATCAACTTTTTCGCAAATTCTGCCAAGCGGCGGGATGTCGTATTGTTCGCTCAACAATAGGAGTTCGGCTTTTACCGTTACGAGTTCGGAAACAAGGTTCATTAGTTCGTCCAATTTGTCGGAATCAACTTTTATGCTTCCGCTTTTAGCATCGGAATTTTCAATGGTTTTGCTGATAATTTTTTCAGCAGCCATAGCGATGTCATTTTCAGAACGCTCATGAACAGGAGTTTTAGTTTCGACTTTTGGAGAGGTGTCTGTTTCAGAAGTCTCTTTCTGTGTCTGCTTAGGAGCTTCGGTTATTACTTTAATAGCTTTTTTAGTATCAGGCTTAACGATAAGACTATTTGCAAATTTTGCAAGCCCCGTTACATCAATTTTATCATCAATAGCCTGAAGCCTTGTAATTTCGGCAACAAAATCCTCATTTACAAACAAATCTGCATCGGCTATTTTCGTGATTTTTACCTCATCGGAAACAAACAAGAAAATTTCTTCCAACTCCGAATAAGATTTTGAAGTGGAAAAAACAGCCTCCCAAAACATATAATATTTGTTAGCACAATCATCGGTATCTTTCCAACAACGCGGAATAGTAATTCCGGTACCTGCGTTTTCGATGTCGCCAAGAATGGATTTTATGTTAATACCTCTGTTTGCAATATCGGATTCCGGTGTAAAAAGCACATAATAGGTTGCAATGCCTTCCGCCTCTTGTTCCGAAATTTTTTGAGAAACATCTTCCCCGATTTGAGAAGGCTCTGTTGAAGGCGCAACTAATTTTAGTTGTGCCATAAACTCGTTTACAAGAGCATCATCGTTTTCATCAGGTTTGTTCAACAGTTTTCGCAGCAAATCAATGCACTCCAAAGTCAGAGCGGAAACCTCTTTGCTGACAGTAAGGGAATTGTCCCTGATTTTACCGTATATGCTTTCAACATCGTGGGTGATTTTTTCCACGGTCTTGAACTCATACATTCCGCTTGTTCCTTTGATAGTGTGCATAACCCTGAAGACCTGATTGATTTCGTCCGAGGACCCCGGATTATTCTCCAATCTCAACAAAGCATCTTCCATGTCGTTGAGCAGGTCATTTACTTCTTCAAGGTATTTCTGTTTGAACTGTTCGAGCATTTTTAAGTTTTTTTAGTTTGATAAAAAACGTCGTATTTCTATTGCAATGCTTTCTTGATGAACATCAAAAATCTGTCAATAACGAAAGGTTTTTGAATCCAACCCGTAATACCGATTTGTTTTGATTTTTGTTTCTTTTCCTCATTGATTTCGGTGGTAAGAAGCAAAATCGGAATTCCTTTGTATTCCGGCATTTTCTTAACGGTTTCAGCGAGTTCAAGACCGTTTTTGCGCGGCATATTAAGGTCTGTTACAAGCAAATCAATACGTCTGCCGTCAAAATACTTCAAAGCATCCTGACCGTCTACTGCTTTGATAACCTCATAACCAGCCTGTTTCAAAGTAAACTCGATTACAAAACGTGTATTCTCGAAATCATCGGCAATAAGAATGGTTTTCTTTGCGCTTTCAGCTGAATCCTTGTCGGGAGAAATTTCTTTTGAGAAGAAAACCTCAGCACGCGGATTTTGAAGAATTTGCGAGAAAATCTGAGCATTATCACTCAATTTGAGCAAATAGCCTCTTGCTCCGGCTTCAATCAGGTCGTTAACATACTTCTTATTGTCATACATCGAAAGTCCGATGATTACAAGCGAGGGATTAATTTTCAAAGCCTCTTTTGTTGCCTCGATACCGTTCATCTCCGGCATTTCAATATCAATAAATACCAAATCAGGATCGCAAGTATCCAAAAGGTTAAGAAACTCTTTACCATTGGATGCCTCTGCAATAATATCGACGTCGCCTAATTTCTGAAGCAACGTTTTTATGGCATTTCGGTATACCAATTTGTCGTCTACAAGTATAACTTTCATTTTATTTAAATTATTTTTTTCTATTAAAACACTCTCCATTATTTTTGACTCTGCAATATAGGAATTTCTATCCAAACAATCAACCCTTTTTTAGGTTTTGTTTTAAAACTATATTTTCCATTAACTGCTTTCACCCTTCCGATAATATTTTCGATACCACGTCCACCGCCCGTTGTTTTAGGCAACTCTCCGAAATCAAAACCTATTCCATCGTCCACATATTCCAAAATCAAGTGGTTTTCTTCCGACAAAAGGCTGATAGCTACGTTTTTAGCGCGAGCATGTTTCATCGTATTGTTAATCAACTCGTTGATAATACGATAAACAGTAAGTTCAAGGTTACGGTCTTTCAAAGGATGGAAATCACAATGCGAGAATCCGAATCGAATAAGCCTTGAATCTTCCAAACCCTCGATAATATTATTAATTGTTGCCACGAGCCCAAACCTCGAAAGTATTACCGGATGCAAATTGTCGGCAATTTCCTTAACACTTTCAATTGCTTGACCTACAATACCTTTGGTGAGTTTCAGAGTTCTAAAAATCTCGTCAGAACCGACACCGCCAGAGAGTATCAAATTGATATAAATGTTAATACTTGAGAGCAACGCCCCTAAACCATCATGCAATTCTTGAGCCAAACGTGTGCGTTCTTTCTCTTCAGCAGCAGCCGAAGCTCCCATAATTGCACTATCCATGTTTCTAAGACCGGTAACATCGGTAAAAACAAGGAGCGAAATCATATCGTCCAAAACCGGAACTTTAGAAAGCGTAGCCTCCAAAAACAATTTAGAACCGTTTTTATGCGTCAAAGTAATCGTAGTCGTTTCAAAAAGCGGCGGTTTAGTAACCTTGTCCACAAGTTTTTGAATTTCTCTAAACGGTTCACCTTTTATAATAGTGTCAAGCTTTTTGAATGTAAAATCGGCTTTTCCCGTTAGTCCGAACAATTCCACAAATCTTCTGTTGTATCTCTGGACTTCTAATTTCTTGTTAATAGAGATTATACCGTTAGCACTATATTTGAAAATGCTTGTAATTTCTTTTTCTTGACGGATAATCCTTCGCTCGTAAAATTTTTTGCTGATATTGCTTTTTACCAAATTAGCGATATTAGCAAGAGCATAAACGTTTTCCTGAGTAATCGAACCGTAACTTGTGCGGCTGACATAAAAAACACCGACCAACATTCCCTCAACGATTATCGGATAAAGCACATATCTCGAACTTCTTGAAGATATAACGTTCGGAATATAAGGATCTTGAATATTGCAAATTACGCTATCGGATTCTGTTTTCAAAACCTCAATAAACTTAGGATAAGTTTTTTGAGAAGGTGGTAATTTTCCTCTTTTGCAGGTTTTGAGTTCTCTGTTATGATAAAAAAACTCCGTCCACTTATCTTTTCGCCCCAAAAGCAAGAAAATTTCATCGGCATTAATCAATTCCATCAACGAATTTACCAAATAAGCGCAACCCGCCATAAATCCGTGTATATTATTGACATTCTGAGAAATAAATCTTAATTTCCGCTGAAAATCAAGATTTCTTCTAACCCTTGCCTCCGACCTTGCCGAAGCTGTTATATTCCGCGTATCAAGAATTATCAACTTTTTTTGACCCTTGTTAATCGTCTTACCTTTTGTTTCAAGGACTAAAGTTTTGAGTCTGTCGTTTTTGTGGAGAATATATTTTTGAGAATACTCTCCCATCGAGGCAAGTTTTTCGAGAAAATCCTTAAAAAAAGTTCTGTCCTCTTCGGTCTGCGCAATATCCCAAAGCGGGCGGTTTTCCAAATCAAAACCTATATTAAAAATACCTTTCGTAGATTTTGAAGCGTTTAAGACCATACCGCTGAAATCGCAAATCAAAATAGAATCCAAAACGTTATCACCCATTAGTTTCAACATTTCGGTTTTTTCCTCTAATTGACGGCGATATTGCTGCTGCAAAAACAATTGTTTGTCAAGCTCTTTGCGGGCATTAACCAAAGAAACATGATGTTTTATCCGCGCCAAAAGTTCGTCAGATGAAAAGGGTTTGCAAACATAATCAACCGCTCCTGCTCCCAAGCCTTCAACAATACTTTCAGAATCGGAAGAGGCAGTTAAGAAAATGACAGGTATATTTTTGGTCAAATCATTAGCCTTCAGGGTTTTACAAGTTTCAAAACCGTTTTTTACAGGCATCATAACATCAAGCAAAATCAAATCCGGATTTCGCTCTATCGCCATAATCTCTGCTTGAGTACCGTCAGAGGCAGTTATAACTTCATAATACTGACTCAAAATAGCCCTCAACATTATAAGATTGACCTCGTTGTCATCGACTGCAAGTATAGTTTCCTTTTTCTCCATAAAAGGTAATTTAATTCTCTCTTAACAAATTATCTATCAAGGTTTTAGACGTTTGATAAGCATAACCACGTCCCAAGGAAAATCTCAAAAGCTTTTCCTTGATTTTTTCTACCGGAGAATTTTTTAAACTTCTTAATTTCTTTTTCAATTCACCGACTATCAAATCTTCTTCACCAAGAGAAATTTCTTCAATTTCCAAGGCCGAAGCAATATCTTCTTTTGAAATTTTTTTCATTTTCAATTCCGATTCAATACGGCGTTTACCCCATTTATTGAATCTGAATTTATCCCTTGCAAAAGCTCCGGCATAACGTTTATTATCAACAAAACCGTTTTCCACAAGGTATTCAACAGCAAGAGCAGCTTCTTTTTCGTCAGCACCTCTGTCGGTCATATACTTAAAAGCATAACTCTCACATTTTTCATTTTTTGAGCATAAGGCTTCAAGTTTTTTGAGTACTTTCAAAATTTCCTCTCTCATCATTTCGTGTTAATAAACCAAAAGCGAATCCGCATTAAATTGATAATAAGTAATTTTGTACTCGGAGCCTCGTTGAATAAATTCAAGTTTTTCAAACATCACCGCATCCGAATATACGACTTTGTATTTAATGCCGACCCTTGTTACCCTGTCTTTGGTAACGGTTTCAAAATCAATTCGTTTAACGTTTAAAACATTTCCGAAATCGCTGTCTTTTTTTCTCAGTCCCTCAATCCAAACCTCAGAAGGAGTGTTCTTTAAGGCTTCCTCGTCCAACAAAGTAATAACGAAAGCAAAATCCTTAGTTTTCAAGCAATTATAAAACGCCAAACCAATTTGATCGCAATCCTTTATGACCCCGCACGAAAACAAAAGCGTCCATGCCGTAAATATCATAAAAAAAAACGATTTCTTAAAAAAAAGTTTCATCAGATTAATTTTTTCTTAGGCGAAATTAAACATTTAAGTTTTATCAGACAAATTTTATTTCGGAATTATATTTGCCGGAATCCTTTTCAGCGGGGCAATAAAATCTGCATTTTTGATTTTAACATCCACATCGGGGACGTAAAACCACTCTCCGCCTTTGTAATAATAACCATCAAAACTCATATCCGGACCTAAAAATCTCGGATTGCCTTTGTATTGAGGCGGAGCATTGAGATGGTCGGCAACTATCATTTTCAGTTTTTTGTAATAACTAAGGCTCATCGTAACCTTTTCGCTAAAACTAAAAATCAAACGCCTATTTCCATTAGAAGTTTCATTTGGAAAACTTCCTCCGAATTTAGGATTACCTTCACGGTCAAATTTTATCTGTTCCAACACTTTACGGTTAATAAACATATCCGCACCGTCCCAGCCGCAAAGAGCATAGACGGGATTATTTTTTTCACCGAACTGACGAATTTCATAATATATTGCCCCAAACCAATTTTGAGCCTGCATATCAGAAAGTTCCGGATGTTGCTCATTTTCGGAGCCGTCAATAAGCCTCGTAATCTTAACATCACCGCCATTATTAAAAAGCGTAAAGCCATAATAAATATAATCACCTGAATTTAAGGCAATTCCAAAAGTAAAAATTCTAACTTTACCATTCTCGGAAGTAACGGATGATATATTTTTGAGTTTAGAAAAGCTATAACCGAAAGCTCCTGAAAAATTAAGAGCCTCTTCCAAAGTTTTAAAAACGGCATTTGCTTTTTCTTTTTTAACGGAATCAGAATCAGTGGAAAAACATTCCGCAAAATACACGGCAATACGGGCTTCGTAATTTGAAAACACAGTCGTATCCTGTGCCCTCATAACTACGCAACTCATTAAAAAACAAACTATTAAAACAATTTTACCCATACTGAACGAAAAAAGTTTTTTATAACGCAAATATATAAAAAAAATTAAATTACCAAAAAACTAAGAATAAAAAAAACGGTCATCATTTCTGACAACCGTTTTCTTTTTTTCGTGCCCCAGACAAGACTTGAACTTGCACCCACGAATTTATGGACATGCCCCTCAAACATGCGCGTCTACCAATTCCGCCACCAGGGCTCAACACTTATTAAGATGTGTATCTCTTATTAAGACAGTGCAAAGGTATAGTGTTTTTTCTTATCCTCCAAATTTTTTTTTATATTTTTTCAAAAAAAATTAAAACCGCTTAAAAATCAATTTTTTATAAAGGAAGGTTATACAACGTTTTTTAATCAAATTATATAACCTTCCGAAGTTTTTTTAAATTTTATATTTCGTCATAATCATCGAAATCATCATTTTCGTAATCGTCATAATATTCTTCTTCGTCCTCCTCGTCATCGATTTCAATATCCATAAGTCCGTATTGTTCTGCAAGTTCAGCATTTATCCAATCACCTACAAGACCTACGACAAGAAGTTTTTCTTCGTCTGTTGCCTCACCATCAGCCTCAACGATTTCAAACATATCGGCTGCAATTTTCGCACGTGCTCCTTCTGACAAATAACGACCCAAGATTTCAGCAGTTTCTTCTACGAAACCGTCTTCCTCCCAAAGTGCTTCGCAGTTTTTGAAAACTTTTTTAGCGGAATAAGTCAAACGGAAAAGTTTCATAAGGTCGTTCAACTTAAGAACGGCTGCTTTGTATTCCTCTCTTGACATTTCTTCATCACCCCAGCACGGCATATTATAAAACGCTCCAAGACGATATACAATATCGTAATCACCGAGTTCATCACACATATTGTTCCATGTATCGTCGTCCATTTGAGAAAATTCGTCTTCGTATTCTACGAATAATGACTCTTCGTCATCGCTCCAAGCATCATCGGCATCTTCCCTGCTAATAGTATTAAGGTCGTAAATAACCCAATTGTCGCCAGAATTATATTTATCATTACAAATATAATCGTATGGAATATAACAATATCCTCTGTCGCCCCATTGAGTTCCCCACGAATTGCGTACAATAAAAACTCTGTCAGGATCTGAATAACCTACACAACACATTGCATGACCGCCGTCTTCGGGCTCACCGCTACGCGGCATAGATATTCTGCCGTTTCTCGGATTCATAAAAGACGGGAAAACTGTTATACCGAAAAAGATAGGATAGCCCTCAGCCAAAGCACTTCTCCAAGCATCAAGGTCATTGCCGACACATTCATACCGTCCGATTTTATGATTCTGAGCCTCATCATAACAATTATCGTTAGGAGTCTGCGTAAAACGACTTTCTACATAAGGATAAGTTCTTTCGTCACACACACCGTCTTGAAGAAGAGACTGAATTACAGCCTCCTCGTATGCGCCTGAATCTTCGCCTTCTGTTCCCATAAGAACCCTCGTATTATAATAAAGAAACAAACGGCTGACTTCAAAAGAGCTGTTATTATGAAGTCGTCTCATAAGATACTCATATACACCGGCCGCAGCATTTGCAGTACAAGAGCCGAGCTCTCCTTGACTTTCAATAGGCGACATATAAGGTCTTAAATCCACACGTTTGGGCAATTCGTTAGATGACATGGAAGCTTTATACATAGGAGCCTTACTTTTACTTGTCGGACGAATATAACCACCTTTTTTTATTACAGTACCGTCAGCACGTTTTATCAACGAAGAATCATTGTTTTCGGCTGAAACCTTTGTACCAGACTGTTGCGAACCGCTGCCGCCACAAGAACAAAGAAATGCCGTAGCAGTCGCAAATAATAATTTAGAAAATACGTTTCTCATTTTTTTATAATGTTAAAGATTATTAATTTACAAAAATAGATATTTTTTTTAAAGAATTTCACAAAAAACAACACTTTTTATTTCAGAAAAAAATATTGCATATCTCTAAAAAAAACATTTACTTTGTCATATAAAAAAAGAATCAAAAAATATGAACGGAAATTACGTTAAACCCAAAAAAAAATTAGGGCAGCACTTTTTGAAAGACCTTTCCATCGCACAAAGAATTGCGGGAAGTATTGATTATAAAGAAGAAAACCAGAAAGCAGTTTGTTTGGAAATTGGTCCCGGAACAGGCGTTTTGACCCAATTCCTGCTTCAAAACGAAAACCTTGACCTTTATGTTATCGAAATTGACGAAGAAAGCGTTGAATATTTGGTTGCAAATTTTACCGATTTGTACAAAAACGAAAAAATTATCGGCGGAGACTTTTTGCAATTGGATTTAAAGAAAGAATTTCCGAAAGGTTTTCCCGTTATCTGCGGAAATTTTCCGTACAATATTTCAAGCCAGATTTTTTTCAAGGTTTTGGATTACAAGGACGAAGTCAAAGAAGTCGTTTGCATGATTCAAAGGGAAGTGGCGCAACGAATTGTAAATCACGAAGGTACAAAAGAATACGGAATTTTAAGCGTATTTCTTCAAGCCTATTACGACATTGAATATCTTTTCACGGTCGATGAAAATGTTTTCAATCCGCCGCCGAAAGTTAAATCTGCCGTTATCCGCTTAAAACGCAACAACGTAGAGAAATTGCCGTGCGATGAAAAACTTTTCAGAAAAATTGTCAAAGAATCGTTTAATTTAAGACGCAAAATGTTAAGAAATTCTTTGGCTCAGTATTTTAGCGGCAAACCGGAAGAAGAACGTTTTTTAACTTTACGCCCCGAACAACTCTCGGTCAAGGATTTTATTGATTTGACAAATATTTTAACACAAAACAATATATGAAATCACGATTTTTATTAACGTGCGGTCTGACGGTTTCAACATTGCTGTCAAGCGCACAAACAATCACTTCTCCTGATAAAAAATTGGAAGTAAAACTTTCTGAAAAATCAGGAAATATCTCGTACTGCGTCAATTACAACGGAAAAGAATTTATAAAAAATTCTCCGCTTGGTCTGGTAACGGATTTCGGCGATTTTACCCAAAACTTAAAAGCCGAAAATTTTAAAACTGACACAGTAACGTTTGACTACTCGTCCAAAGTCTTGAAAAAAAGCCACATCTCTGGCAAAGCAACCCGTGGCGTTTGGTCAATCAATCATAACGGACAAAAAATATTCGACATCGTTTTTATGGTTGAAAACAACAACATAGCTTTCAAATATCAACTTTACCGTTATAAAGTTAACGAAAAAGACGAATATCCGCGTTATTGTGCCGTCATAAAAGATGATAAAACATTTTTCAATTTTCCTAATGGGACAACAACTTTTCTGTCAGCTCAGATGAAAGGCGGCACAGGTTGGGCAAGAACGGCTCCGAGTTACGAACTGCCGTATTTTACCGACAAACCCTCCGGCGAGAATGCTGAGGGAGCAGGTTTTATTTTTCCCTGCCTTTTCAAAACGCCTGAAAACGGTTGGATTTTAGTTTCGGAAACGGGAGTTTCTTCTGCATATTGTGGTTCGCATTTAACTTGCGAAAAACCATCAAGTTACAAAATTGCGAACCCGCTTGATTCCGATTATAATTATAACGGGACTTCGTCCTCGGGCATTCCGCTACCCGGAGAAACTCCTTGGCGCACGATTACCGTCGGTGAAAATTTAGCACCGATAATGGAAACAACCATTGCTTGGGACTTTGTTGAACCGCTTTACGAACCGAAAAAAAATTACACTTACGGTGCCGGTACGTGGAGTTGGATTATAGGTTTTGACGAAAGTGTTAATTACGAAACCCAAAAAGAATACATTGATTTTACAGCAAAAATGGGTTATGTTTCTGTTTTGGTGGATAATTGGTGGGACACTCAAATTGGCAGAGATTCTATTGAAATTCTTTCAAAATATGCTCAAAGCAAAGGAGTTAGTCTGTTTCTTTGGTATAATTCCAACGGATATTGGAACGATGCACCGCAAACTCCGCGCAACATTATGAACAACACAATCAACCGCCGCAAAGAAATGGCTTGGATGCAAAAAATCGGAATCAGAGGCATAAAAGTAGACTTTTTCGGTTCTGACAAACAACAGACGATGCAACTTTACGAAGATATTTTGACCGATGCTAACGATTTCGGTTTGGAAGTAATTTTTCACGGTGCGACCCTGCCGAGAGGTTGGGAAAAAATGTATCCTAATTTTATCGGTTCAGAAGCGGTTTTGGCGAGCGAAAACCTACATTTCGGTGATGAATTTTGCCGTCAAGAAAGTTATAACGCCACACTTCACCCGTTAATCAGAAACACTGTTGCTTCAATGGATTACGGTGGAGTAACCTTAAACGAATATTTCAACACCGCTAACGATACGACGATTTGGGGCGGACACAGAGTAACGAGTGATATTTTTCAGTTGGCAGTCTCGATTTTGTTTCAATGTCCGCTGAATCATTTGGCTCTTTATCCGAGAATTACAAAAGAAAACCAACCTTGGAAACTTGACTTTTTGAAAAAAGTTCCGACCCTTTGGGACGATATTAAATTTATTGACGGTTATCCGGGAAAATTCTTGATTATGGCAAGAAAATCTGCCGGAAAATGGTACGTAGTGGCAATCAATGCTGAAAACCAACCACTTAAACGGACAATTTCTTTACCGTTTATCAATTCGGATTTAACGCTCTATGCTGACGAATCAAAAGGCAAAGAAACTGTAAAAAACCTCAAAATTTCCAAGAACAAAACCTATCAAATTGCTGTTGAGAAAGATTGTGCAGCGATTTTCGTAGGAAAAGAATAAAAAAAGTTGTTTTATTCCTCAAAAAATTATATCTTGCAAAAAATATTCTGCAAGAATGTTAAAAAATGTTGTCTTGATATTAACGATAGTGCTTTCTGCATTTTTCCCCGGCAAAGTATCGGCTCAAAATGATACTAAAAACTTTGTTGCGGAATTTGGAGATAGTATTTTTTCTACTCGAGACAGCATTTTTTATGATAGTATAGCCAAAAGCTACGTCAATACAGCAATCGACCTTTCAATGGAAGACGATTGTTTGGATTCTACGGTTTCGTACCTTTATAAAGCATTAGAAATTTTTGAAAAGCTTAAAAACAAAAAAAACGTAGGGCTTATGCTTGTTAACATAGGCCTTATGTATTCTAATTACAATCAGTTACAACTAAGTTTCGACCATTATGAAAAAGCCTTAAAAATCTTGGACGAGGCAGGCGACATCAACAATTTGGCTTGGCTAAACTATTTGTTAGGAATCTCTAACATGAACCTCAACGCTGTTGACGTAGCCGCAAATTACCTCAAAAGGTCTAAAGAAATGTATGCTTTAACAAAAGACACCAATAATTATAAACTCGTAAATGCCATTATCGCCAAAAATAATTTCGATATTTCAAAGCCGAAAGGCATGAAAAAAATGATTGAGGCTAACAAAGATCAAGAAACTAAATTAAAAGAAATCAACGTTCAAGAATTTATGATTATTGACTATATAAGTCTGTGTTTCAGTACAATATCGGATTTTTATTATGTTTTTTCACGACTTGAAAGCAACGATACGCTCAAAAACTATTACAAAACTACCATGCAGAAAATTTATAACAGCTGCATCAAATACCATGAATACATGGGACAATATTCCTCCCGTGAAAAAATTTCAAAAGCTTACGTCTTAATGGCAAACAATAATCTCAAACAAGCTGGGAAATTATTAAATCAAATAGAAGAAAAGGACACGCCCGAATTTTACGGAGCGATGGAAGAATATTGCAAAGCCTCAGGCGATTACGCTCAAGTTTTGAAATACAATGAATTGAGGGACAAATGCGAAAAAACGGTTTTCAGTTCGGAATATTCAGTTAAATACGAAAGAAATTTAACACAAAAAGCCTACGAAGACAAAATCGTTGAAAGCGAAATTCGTCAAAAACGTCAGAATTATATTTGGCAACAAACACAACGCAGAGCCGAATACAGACAGATTTTTATGATTATAATCCTAATTTTACTGATTGCGATAATAACATTTTCGTATTTCAAAAGTATATTTTTAGGACAACTGACGCAACAATTAAGAGCAAGAAACCATGAAATCATTAATCAAAACAGAAACCTTCAAATAAAATATCAGGAAATTTATGCACAGAAAGCAGCGATTGAAGTTTTGAAAGAACAAGTTGAAGCCTACCGTCAGGATTTGGCATCGCTTAACAAATACTTGCTTTATTCGATACACACGGCAGAAAAGATTCAAAACGCAGCTATTCCGTATTCCGAAATCATGCATAAAATTTTCGGCGAATGTTTCGTTTATTGGAAACCGAAAAATATCGTTTCGGGCGATTTTTATTGGGTCAATGAAATCGGAGAGCGCAAATTTCTTATCACAGCAGATTGTACGGGACACGGTGTTCCGGGCGGATTGTTGAGCATTTTAGGAATTTCGATTCTAAACGATATAGCCTCAAACTTTTCTTCATTAGAGGCAGGCAGCATTTTGGACTTGTTCAGGAAACGTTTCGTTGATACTCTGAACGTAAACGGAGAATTAGAGGACGGAATAGATTTGGCGTTAATAATAATAAACAAAAACACTTTAACACTTGAATACGCAGGCGCAAAACGTCCTTTGTTTTTGGTTAGAAACAATATTTTAACAGTTTACAAACCCGATTTACTCAGCATCGGCAGAAACTTTATGAAAGGCGAAAAACATTTCACCAATCATAAAATTAACATTCAAAAAGGCGATATGCTTTATACTTTTACGGACGGAATTACCGATCAAATCGGAGGCGAAACAGGACTTGAAAAATTTTCGGTTCCTGTGTTAAGGGAGTTATTACAAGAGACTGCATATTTTCCGGCACAACTTCAAAAAAGTATAATTTCGGCAGCCATTTACGAACACACAAATTCTTCCGTTATTTTGTCTGTTGAACAATTAGACGATCAATTATTAACAGGTATAAGAATATAAAAGAAGCGGATTTTCTCTCTTAAAGAAACACAGTCGAATCTAAATCGTAAGAGAAAAATCCGCTTTTTTTTCAAACTTTAAAATACCACTGCCTTGCTTGGATTGATACTACTTGTTTCAAATTTATCCAACAACTTGCCGTCTTTGTCAAAACGGTAAATTGTGCCGTTGGTTTTATAATCCGTTGTACCGATGTAGAGGTCGTGGGATGCGTAGTCGATGTCAAAGAGATACACCGTTGCAGTGGCGAGTTCGGGTGTTGCGCTAAGGTCGAGGATTGGCGTATCCTTGCCGGTATTAACGTTACGAACAAAGAACGATGTGTTAGTCGTTTCGTTCCAATTTTCGTCATAGACAGTGGCGACGTTAGCGCAGAAAAGTTTGCCTTCGTTAGTGCCAATCATCTTTCTTGCTGCACCAGATGGGGTCAAAGTGCCTTTTTCGATGTCAAGATTTAACATTTCTACTGAGAACGACGGCGTGTAATACGTGATATAAACGCTGTCTTTTACTACGGCAACATTCTGATAATTGCCGTAAACATCTGATGTGATGTGTTTTGCGAGGGTGAATGTGCTGAGGTCAACGATGGAAATCCTGTTGTCAGGCACCGACTTGCCGTCCGAACCCGTTTGCTGCGAGTTGCAGACTACGAGATAGTTACCTTTTACGGCGATGCCTTCGGGATTGTTGCCAACCTCCACAAATGCAACCGGTGAAACAATTGAAGTTGTGTCAAATTTTGCAACTTTACCACCGTAAGTAGAAACGTAAACAAATTTTCCATTGGCGGCGAGACGACGAGGCTGACCCTCATCGGCTTTGAATTGATATTTTTCTATAACTTTGCCGTTTAAATCCAACTTTGCCAAATAGTTGCTGCCCCATACCGAAAGATAAAGTCTGTTTCCGTAGGCGATGAGGTCTTGACCCGTATCGCCAACCTTCTCACCATTGGCAGTTGAGAAGATGTCCTTCTCAAAAGTTGTCGGCTCTGAGAATGGATGATAAAGGTCAAGTGTGGAGTTGTTGGCTCCCCAAGAGCCTTCATTTAGAATGAAAGCACGCCTTGAAACAGGGTCGATAACGGGTTCTTGTTTGTCGTTGTCCTCTTTGTCGCATGATACAAAGCAAGTACTTAATACCAAAGTACTTAACGAGAAAAATTTTAAAAATTTCTGTGTCATTTTTGTTATTTTTATAATGTTAAAC
>JAEEGL010881095.1_pt1 | contig 16423 bp, 11 predicted proteins | sample 9134231 | NCBI WGS metagenome assembly JAEEGL01 (sample SAMN16246548, study PRJNA631951) | gut metagenome | biome: gut microbiome; feature: rumen; material: fiber-attached | host: Bos | place: Iran: Karaj | collected 2018-10
CTTTCGTACATTTTGCCAAGCAGTATAACTGTACTTATATCCACGTCGGTGGCGCCACTAACGCCATCAGTGAAATCAGGGGCGGCGGTTACCGCGAACTAGACGGCGATATTAATTACCAATACTCATCACGTAAAATCAGCCCTGGCCGTAGAGCACCGCACAATGTTTACTCTCGCTTCGTCTGGATTGACGAATTCAACTTCAACCGTGGTTGGACATCATCCAATTTCACGCCATTTGCTCGCATCAAGCCAGATACCGTCAATGAAGTCGAAACGCGCGACGCTACTAGAATTAATATTAAACTCTCTGGCGATCCTTCCTATAATCCTCATTTCGATTATAACCAAGCAAGCAACACTTATTTCCGTTCGCACCAACGCGGTGGCGCCCATATGGATAAAGAAGAAAATGGCGCTCTCACTCAGATTTCACCAACTGTCGTAATCGCAATGAAAGTACACGTTATCCCGCGCGCCGGTGACGTCAATGGTTACAAAGACCATGTCACCTACGGCGAAGGGGAAGCGTTCGTATTCCAAGACGGCACCGTCACTGCCGCAACCTGGCGCCGAGATGGCCCAGCCGATCCACTTAAGTTTTATAATAAAATCAGTAACGAAGAAATATTATTAAATCGTGGCCAAACCTGGATTACCGCGTATCCAGATACAAATGGCACAGTAAGTTGGGAATAAAAGAAAGGAAAATATGTTCGGCGCATATATAGCAGACCCAAACAGCCCAGAAAGTTTAGAAAAGAAAAAGGCAGAGAATAAGGAACAGCCACTTTCTGAGCAGCAACAAGAAACTTATAACAAATGGACGGAAACCATGGGAGATGTCGCAGAAAACGGTGCCGCCCCAGGAGCAACCCAGGAAACTGAGCCAACCATTACGGAAGATGAGCCAGGATTGCAGGGAGATGCTCTGTCTGATATGACGCTCCCAACTGATGATGTCGCACAAGAAGCAACCGATTTACCTACGGATGACACTCTGGCAACCACCGAAGCCGCACCAGCCGAAGCCGCACCAGCCGAAGCTGCTCCAGCCGAAGCTGTAGCACCAGCAGAAACCACCGCCGATGATTCTGCTGATTCTGCTATCAGCCACTTCGCCAAAACCGACGATGAGCCATCCGGCTTTAATCCAGTACCAGTAGAAGAACAGCGCGACGCCAAAATTGCCGCCGAGGCTGCTCACGCTAAAACCTATTCCGAACCAGGCGAATCTACCAACTCTGTCGTCGATGGCGATAATCTCGTCGCCACTGAAGTTGGCAACAATCTAAACGGTGACTTAAATGACGCCGGCGAAAAACTTGAACATGAAGGTGTTGATATTGGTCAAGAGGTTGACTCTCTTCAGACGGACATTTCTAACGATATGGCCGAAGCAACGACGGCCGGCAATCCAGACAACATGGCTCACGATGCTGTAACTGCCAATAATCTCGCCGTCGAAGCTGGCTCAACTGCGCTTGCCGCCAAAGAAGCCGCCGGCGAAGCCGTTGACGCAGTCAAGAGTGGTGACGATGCCATGGCCGCAATCGAAAGAGCCAACGCACTTGCCGACCAAGCCACCGAGCTTGCCGGTCTTTCTGAAGAAGTTTCCGCCGCTGCTGGCACTACTGGCGCCGCCGAAGCCACTGCTGGCGCCCGCGAAATGGCCGAAGAAGCTAAGGATATCGCCGATAAAGCCGAAGCTGCCGCCAAAGATGCCGACACCAAAGATGCGGAAGGCGACGGCAAGAAAGAGGAAGAATCTGACGAAGGTAAAACCGTCTTTTCGAAAGATGATTACCCAGAGCTCAACGAACTTCAGCCTGATCCAATCGATGGCGGCCCAATTACCGGCTAGTCTCTAATCGAAATAATCAGCATCCCCGTTACGGGGATGCTTTTTTAGTGGTAAAATAAAAGTAATATAACAGCGAGATTAATATGTACACTAATGACAAGATTCTCGTCGGCAAAAGCGGCGACAAAGAATTATGTATATTACCTAATATGGCAAACCGCCACGGCCTCATCACGGGCGCAAGCGGTTCTGGTAAAACCATCACTCTCAAGGTGATGGCCGAGAGTTTCTCGGATGCCGGTGTGCCAGTCTTCCTCGCAGATGTTAAGGGCGATCTCGCCGGTACCGCCGTCGAAGGTGACATCGAAGGTATCCAAAAACGCGTCGATAAACTCGGTCTCAAAGGCTTTGAATGCAAGAAATATCCGGTCCGCTTCTGGGATTTATATGGCGAAAATGGCCATCCAATTCGCGCAACCGTAGAAGGAGTCGGTCCAGACATTTTATCGATGATGTTGGGCCTCTCAGAAGCTCAGGAAGGCAACTTAGACATCGTCTTTGAAGTCGCCAAGGACGAAGGCCTTCAACTTATTAATCTCGCCGATCTTCGCTCCACGCTTCAATATGTGGCTGAAAACAAAGATAAGTACACTCTTAAATACGGTAACGTCACCACGCAAAGTATCGGCGTTATTCAACGCAGCTTACTCGCTCTCGAAAAGCAAGGCGCCGATAAATTCTTTGGCGAGCCTGCCCTCGATATTAAAGACTTCTTTGCTACCGAATCTGATGGTCGCGGCGTCATTAACTGCCTCCATGCCGTCGAACTCTTCCAGAGTCCAGATCTCTACGCGTCATTCTTGCTCTGGTTACTCAATACACTCTTTGCCAGTTCGCCGGAAGTTGGTGATCTCGATAAGCCAAAGATGGTCTTCTTCTTTGACGAGGCGCACCTACTCTTCGATAGCATGCCAAGCTACCGCTTGAAGCGCATCGTTCAAGTCGTTAAGCTCATCCGTTCTCGCGGCATCGGTCTCTACTTCGTTTCACAGAATCCAACCGATATCCCAGACGAAATTCTCGCCCAGCTCGGCAACCGTGTCCAACACGCGTTGCGCGCTTACACTCCAAGTGAGCAGAAAATCGTCAAGGCTGCCGCTGCTGCTTTCCGCACTAATAAAGCTTTCGATACCGAGACTGCCATTTCCGAACTTGGTACCGGCGAAGCACTCATCTCCTTCCAAGACGAAAAAGGCGCACCATCCATCGTTGAACGCGCGCTCATCTTGCCACCACAAAGCTATATGGGCGCTATTAATGATATGGTCCGCATGAAAGTCATCAACAATAGCCCGCTCTGTGGCAAATATGACGAAGCCGTCGATAATGAATCGGCGCACGAAAAGATTGTCAAGCATCATGAAGAGAAGCGTGCCGCCGAAGAAGAGGCTAAGAAAAAAGCCGAAGAAGAGAAGCGTGCCGCCGCCGAAGCCAAAGAGGCCGAAAAGAAAGCCAAAGAAGAGCAGAAGGAAGCCGAAAAGCAAGCTCGCGAAGAAGCTCGCGCCGCCAGAGAAGCTGAACGCCAAGCTGCCGCCGAACAACGCGCCAAGACAGCTGAAGAGCGCCAAAAGCTCGCCATCCAAAAGCAGCAGGAAGCTCTTGCCGCCAAGCAAAAAGCTAATAGTCTCGGTGGCAAAATCGAGAAAACCGTCACGACCGGTGTCCAGCGCGGTGTTACCAATGCAATTTCTAGTGGTATTTCCAAAACCATTAAGAATACATTTAAGAACATCTTCAAATAGATCCAATATTCCGCTACAGCTTGATTAAACAGGGGAAAAATTGTAAACTCTAGTCACATACTCAGGAGAGGAGGGAGTATGTGATTTTTTTGGCGAAATCCGTCGCCTATTTTCTTGTACTTTTACAGAGGAGGTTGATATCATGCTGGTCTACGTTGCTGTTCTGGTGATCACATTGCTCGCCCTCGCCTACGTCACGATGAACTTCATCAAGTTGCGTAACATGGAAGAAGGGCAAATCGATATGGTCGAAATCGCCGGTATCATTCGGCGAGGCGCACGCACCTTCATGCGTGCAGAGTATACTATCATCGCACCGGTTGTGCTCGTCGTAGCCGCCATCTTCTCGTGTTTCATCGAGAAAAGCAGTGGCTTCACGTTCATTGTCGGTGCTGGTATGAGTAGTCTGGCCTGCGTCATCGGTATGCGCAGTGCTACCTACGCTAACGTACGCACTACTAATACTGCCGCCCGCACGAAGAGCATCGGGGAAACCACCCAGACAGCTCTGCTCGGAGGTAGTATCAGTGGTCTCTGCGTTGCCGCGTTCGGACTGCTCGGTGTCGTCCTGATCTATCTGGTCGCAGGCGGCATCAAAAACGACGCCGTTGGCGGCGGATACGTTGCATCATTCCCCTGCAACCCCACAATCATGCGTTTCACGACGTACTCGTTGGGCTGCTCGCTGGTCGCAATGTTTAACCGTATTGCTGGCGGCAACTACACCAAGGCAGCCGACATCTCTGCGGACATCGTTGCGAAGATTCGTCACGATATGCCCGAAGATGATAGCCGGATGCCTAACACCATCGCTGACTTCATCGGCGACAACGTTAACGACATTGCCGGTAACTGCTCCGACCTGCTGGAAAGCTACGTCGCGACGATTATCGGCAGCATCCTGATTGCCGCTTATCTGGCGAAGGGAGCCGTGAACGACACACTCTTTACCGCTACAAGCGTATTCCCAATCGTTCTGGCTGGTGGCGGACTGCTCGGCAGCCTGCTGGGCATCTTCTACGCCCTGAAGCATCAGGCGAGCGACAATCCGTCCCGTGAACTGGATTTTGCCACTTATATCTCTGCTGGCATTTCCGTAATCATCAGTTTCTTCGGAGCACGCGCACTGTTTGGCGGCCTGGAACTCTATGAAAGCTTCCGGCTTGGCTGGCTGGCCCCCTGGGTCGCTAGCATCCTGGGCATTCTGAGTGGTGTAGCTATTGGTAAAATTACCGAATATTACACCAGCACTGACCACAAACCCGTCAAACGACTGGCTGAAATGGCTACTGAAGGCGAAGCCTTTGTTGTCACCAAGGGTGACGCGATTGGCTCTCGCTCCGTGCTGCTGCCCGTACTAATGATCGCCGGTTCTCTGATTGTTTCTGGACTGCTGTGCGGCATCTATGGCATCGCGATTGCGGCGCTGGGCATGCTGAGCTTCGTTGGTACCACTGTTTCCATCGACGCTTTCGGACCTATTGCTGACAACGCTGGCGGCATCTCTGAAAGCTGCCATCTGCCCGAAGAAATCCGGGCCATTACCGACAAACTCGACGCCGTGGGTAACACCACTGCCGCTATCGGTAAGGGCTTCGCGATTGGCTCTGCTGCGTTTGCGACTGTATCCCTGATCTTCGCATACGTCAGCAGCTATTCCAACGGCGCACCCGACCTGAATATCGCTAACTACATGGTTATTGCTGGCGCTATCCTGGGCGGTGCTATCATCGAGTATTTCTCCGCGCTGCTGACTGACAACACCATCGAATCTGCCCACCTGATGGCAGACGAAGGCGACCGGCAGCTGTCTATTCCTGGCGTAATCGAAGGTGAAGTTAAACCCGATTATGACAAATGCATCAACATGGCAGCCAAGCAGGCTCTGCGCAAGATGACTTTCCCGGCTGTCATTGCACTTCTGGTCCCGGCCATTGGCGGTATGCTGTTCGGCGTTGAATTCGTCGGCGGTATCCTGATTGGCGCAACCATCGTGGCTATCCCGCGGGCTATCTTCATGGGTAACTCCGGCGGCGCTTTCGATAACGCCAAGAAGTATATCGAAACTGGCTTACTGAAAGGCCATGGCAAGGGATCAGCTGCACACAAAGCCGCCGTCACTGGCGACACTGTTGGCGATACCCGTAAGGACGTGGTGGGCGTTGCGCTCGACATTGCCATCAAGCTAATGTCCACGGTTGCGAATACTCTCGCGCCGCTGTTCCATTCGTTCCACCTGTTCTAACATATTTCCTCCTCATCCCAGACTCTGAGTAATTGCGCACATCTCAGAGCCGATACCCTCGACAATCCAGCCGGGGGTATTTTTTATTCCGTATACCAAGTTGGGCGAGCAATGGAATCCGGAATTCTATAAAACATATTCGACTTATTCGCCGTACCGCGAACCGTCCAATTCTCTAATGGCAACAAATCCATAATATTACTATCTCCATAGAACATCTTACTCATATCTGTTGCACTGCTCACATCCCAACTATCTATACCGCTAACATCTTCTAGATTCTCATTATAGTAGAACATACTGCTCATATTCGTTACGCTACCAACACTCCAATCGCTTAAAGCATCTACATCCACAATGTCTGCATAGGCAAACATATTCGACATATTTGTTACATTGCTCACATCCCAACGCACTACGCCGTCAACCGACTTAGTCGCCAAAGGAGCTAAGCTTGTGATATCTGTTCCATCAAACATTTCTTTCATATTCGTTACTTTACTCGTATTCCAATTGCTCAAAGCGTCAATATTCGTAAGTTTCACGCCATCAAACATATTACTCATATTAGTTACCTTGCTCGTGTCCCAATCACTAAAACCTCTTTCGTTTTGATTAGATGAATTTGGATTACCCAGATTGGTCAACTTTGTGGATACAAACATCCAACTCATATCAGTCACGTTACTTACATCCCAGCCACTTATTACGCCTACATCATTAAAACCAGTCGACCAGAACATAGTTGCCATATTGGTCACTTTCGACGTAGACCAATCCTTCAAGGCCGTGAAATCGGTTAACATACTGCTCCGAGAAAACAAACGATACATATTCGTTACTTTACCCGTATTCCAAGTATTTACCGCGTTAATATCCTCTAGTGTAGTTATATGCTCAAACATACCAGACATATCAGTTACATTACTTATATCCCAACGCACAACGTCGTCTACTGTCTTGGTTGCCAATGCATCAATGTTTATAATTTTTGTCTCATAAAACATTTCCGACATATTTTGCACATTACTAGTTTTCCAATTACTTAACGGACCAACATCAGTTATAGGCGTTCGTTTAAATAAACTTTTCATATTCGTCACTTTTGATGTATCCCAATTCGTCAGCGGTTCTAGGCTCGTAAGTCCTGTATAGCCAAACATGCTTGACATATTTGTCACATTACTTGTATCCCAGCCACTTAGAGCACTAACGTCTGCAATATTTACACAACCGTAAAACATACTACTCATGTTTGTCGCTTCACTTGTATTCCAGTTTTGTAGAGCACTAACATCCGCGATGTCAGTCCCATCAAACATACCGTACATATTCTTTACTTTACTAGTATCCCAAGTACCTACCGCACTAATATCAGTCAGCTCAGTATAAATAAACATATATCCCATATCTTCCACATTACTTGTATCCCAGCGTACTACGCCATCAACCGTCTTAGTTGCCAAGGCGTCGAGAGACGTTATCTTGTTCTCCCAGAACATACTATCCATTTTCTTTACCTTGCTGGTATTCCAATTCGCAACTCCAGAAATATCTTCTAAGGACTTCGCGTACAGGAACATATCTGACATATTTGTCACATTACTTGTATCCCAATCACGTAGACCATCAAGATTCGTAGCTCTAATGTTAGAAAACATATACGACATATTTGTCACGTTTGATACATCCCAATTTGCCAACGGACTTAAATCTGTAGCAATAAGACCGCCACCAAACGCATAATTCATATTTGTCACATTCGATACGTCCCAATCGCTTAACGGGCTAAGGTCGGATAACGAACCGTCGCCTATAAACATGTCACCCATATAAGTTACTTTTGAAGCATCTACGTATGCCAGTCCGGAAATATCATCTAGTTTTCGCAGAACTCCAAACATATAGCTGCAGCTACTATTTAAATAAATATCATCGGCATCAGTATAGTAATAAATAACCCCCTCGTCGAACCAAGCATAAATTGGCACACGAGAATTATTGTCAGAAACGATAAATTTATCGTCAAAAGTATCGACGGTCGACGACAGAGCATTCGCTTTTCTAAATGCAGTGATAGTGGTATTTTCCGACCTATAATTACTACCCGTCTGTCCGGAAAGAACCCTGATTTTCAAAGCAAAGGTCTGACCATGACTAAACGTTGCTGTAGCCCTAACGTGAGGCGCACCATTCATACTCTTAGAAATATCCGGTTTAGTCCATATCGCCTTTATTGTCACGTCTTTGCCCGGCATCAAGAAATAATCATCATTAATCCGAGTCACACCAGGCGTCGCCACCCGCCAACCCTTAAACTCATATCCAGCGCACGACAATTCATTTGTTGAAATTGGCACGGTTGTAAAAATTATATAAGTTGCGTTATCCGGAACAGCACCAACAACATCACAACTAACCGGCTTGTTTGTATCGTAAACAACATTGTAATTATCTTTTAAAACTGGTGTATCTTGAATTATTTTTTCCTCTGGCGGCGTATCCGGAAGTATGGTTTCTATTTCTTCACGTTTATTTGTTGGCAAAAGCAATCCCTCGACGCCGGAAAACTCCTGTTTCAAGTCAATATCAATTGTAAGAATTGCAGTGCCACCAGAACGATAAACGCTACTTAAATACCAAGTAATCTTTGGCGTAGAGCCATCGTAACTAAGGCCAGTACCACCGAGCGAAGCCTCAATAGCCTCAAGGCCAGCCACGATCCAGTACTCATCGTCAATAAAGTCGGAGATTACAAAATCTTCATAGTAGTACGGAGCAGTAGTCGCAGTAAACAAGACATTATTTAAGGAGTTAATATCGGCGATATATTGGTAGTCCGAAATATCGATAATCGGTTGCAAAACTGTTTCACCCATCTCATATTGAATACCATTAATAGTCATATATGGATGGGCATATTTAAGGGCTTTATACTCGGCTATCTCATTCGGCACTTGCTCGTTCGGGTATCCATCCGTAAGGAAGAGAAGAACAAGTCTACGACCATCCTGCTCGGTATAGTCAGAGAGAATTTCTTCGGCCTTAAGAAGACCACTGTAATAATTAGTACAACCTTGAGTCGAAATTTGATTAATCTGATTAAGTAGCACCGCCTTATCATTCGTAAAATCGGAGCGAATCATCGCATCAGAATCAAAAGAAACGAGGGCGACTCTGTTTGCCGAATCGGAAAGTAAAGTGTTAACAAGGTCAGCGGCATCAGTTTTAACCTGACCCATTTTGTCGCCCTTCATGGAGCCAGAATCGTCAATCACCATCACAACATCAAGTTTTTTGGAGTCATCATATTTAGCAACAGAATTCACCTCAAACGTAATTCTGGCTTTGCCGATACCGGTCCACTCGGCTGTTTTTGTAACTTTCCAGGAGCCCGGCTCAGAATTCTCAAAATTTGAGTGCTCAGAGAATATTTCCACCGAACGAACTGGCACTAGTTGTGCGTTTGCATTCAAAATCAGACTCACGACCGCGGAGGAGCAGAGAAGGAAAAACAAAAACAGCGCAACAAAAAGGTTGCGATGCGAACGTATGCCAAACTGACGTTTGTTTTTGCGGAAAATAGCCATTTTTGTGTTGGTTTATTTTTGGTTTTTATTTTCCACAATCCACTACTTCTAGTTAAGCATAAGCAACAGAGAAAATCAAGAGAGGAAAAAGGCCCGCCACTGCTGGCGGGCCGCTCTCTTTTTCGCTTTATGTTTCCCCTGAAATAACCTTCCAGGATCCATGCACATCGAGCTGAATCACGCACTTAAATGTCCGGCCGTTACAGCTGACACGGACATCCGCTGTACCATCATCATGGACGGTTACATCTGTTTCTCCGTAGACTGTTTTGTCGCTTAGGACCAATCCCTCCGACTCAATCGCTCTTGCCACGTTTTTCTCCAACAGAGTCTTTGCCATAAAAACACCCCCATCATTGTTCGGAACAGAAGCGTCAGTACTCATTACATCTCCAACTCGTAACAGACCAGCAATCAAAATCATCCTGGTACAGACGATAAAAGCAGCAGTGTTCGATCTTTCTATCGTCACGATAGACAATAAAAACATCCGCCTTGGTGTCGGTCACAATCGAATTCGTTCTCACGATTTCGGAACAGTTTCCTTTCACACACTCCGTCAGGCGAAATCTTTTCACCACCTCCTCAAAGTTCCTGACGTATCGGAACTTGCCATTCACGATGCATTCGTTATAGCAGTCCTCTGTGCACCTTCCTTCGCCAAGCTCGACGAAACTTAGGGCGTTCCAATAACGATGTTCGAGATCAAGTGCAATTCGATAGCGCAAACGCGCTTTCTTGCCGTTCGGATAGACACCTCTAACGGTCGCCGCTACGCTACCATCAGAAAGAAACTTGACGAACTCCACCTGCCCAGACCAACCGTAGGGAAACGCAGGGCCATTTCTGTTGAGAACTTCAGTAATGTTATTCGCAATTTCTTCGACATCCTCTTTTCTCTCGAGATTCCAGCCGCTAGAACGCTTTTCTTCGCTCACATAAAATCCCCCAATCATAAAAAACTAAGAACAGTGGTTGCTCTTTACTTTCATTCTAAAATAAAATCGCAAAAAGTCAAGTAAACTATTTTTTCTTCTTGGTGTTTTTCATCGAGCGTCGATCAATCAGCCAGAAGGCTAGACCCGCACATAGCCCAAAGACAATTGGCTCCACAATATGTGCGCCAACCGAGAAGGAGAAGCCATTATGTGTAAACAGCAAATCCCACAGCCAGTCACCCAACGGGAAGATAATTAGGGCCGCAACCGTAAAAGTGATAACCTGAAAAATCAAATGTTTAAGACCGCCTTTTTCAATTTGCGGAATTGGTTTTCTCTTGGTTTCTTCTTCTTTGCTCATACTTTTATTGTAAAACAAAAAATGCCGAGATGCGGCATTCTAACTCAAATTGGTGATCCCGGTGGGAGATAAACAATGCGACGTTGTCGCAAGCGACCGGGCATTGGACGAACCCGGGCTCGCTTCCCACCGACATATTTTAATTTGAGATTAGAATGCCACAGATTGGTATTTTCTCCGCGCGAGCGCACCTTAATCGGTGAGCGAAGCACGAAAAAATGCCGAGATACGGCATTCTAACTCGAATTGGTGATCCCGGTGGGAGTCGAACCCACGATTTTCTGGATGAGAACCAGACGTCCTGGACCACTAGACGACGGGACCAATCTTTGCTTATTTTAACAGAATGCTCATCCTTTTGCAAACAGATAAAGCGTGATATAATTGCGCCAAGAAAGCTAACAGGGAAATATCTCTGTAAAAATGGAGTTTAACGCATGTATATTGTTCAAAAGTGGTGGCGTATTATTTTTCCAATTGTCATAGCTATAATCATCTGGCATTTTTCTTCCCAGAGCGCTGAAGTTTCTGGTCAACTATCGCAAAATGTCGCCAACTCCATGGGTATCTCCGATATTCTTGCTCGCAAACTCGCGCATTTCGTGCTCTTTGCTCTATTTGGTTTCTCACTAGCTTGCTTCTTTAAGGGTCGCGAGCCAAATGCCTTCCCAACGCACAGCCTCGTCTTATATCCGATCCTTATCGCCACGGTTTATGGCGCCATCGATGAGGTTCATCAGATCACTGTCATGGGGCGTGACAGCCAAATTAGCGACGTCGTCATCGACACACTCGCCGGCATTGCTGGCGTCTGTGCTTATACTGCCATTTTCTGCTTCATTCGCCGTTGGCGCATCCGCCATGCTTACGAACGCGCAATTTCGCAATAAAAAAGGCCTCAACTGAGGCTAACAACTCCATTATATCACACTTTACATTTTTTGTCAAGTTTGCTAAAATTTAAGGTATGAAATTACCTGTAGTCGCAATTATTGGCCAGACCAACGCTGGCAAGTCTAGTTTATTTAACCGCCTCGTACGCAAGTCCCAGGCGATTGTTGCGCGTGAAGCAGGTACTACCCGCGATAACGTCGTCGGCAAAGTCGACAATCTCTACATCTTAATTGATACCGCCGGCCTAAAGGAAGCCGAAGACGAGTTCGAGGCTCACATTCAGGACCAGATTGATGACGCCGTTAATTCTGCAGATATTATCCTCATCGCCATGGATGCTACTAAGTATCCAAATCACGACGATAAGCTCATCGCTAAAAAGGCTCTCAAGAGTGGCAAGCCAACTATGCTTTTGCTCAACAAATCCGACCTCGGCGAAGCTTTGCCGGAAACCGAATTCTATAGCCTTGGCGTCAAAAATCCGCTCCGCGTTTCCGCCACTACTGGCCTCAATCTCAATGAACTCCGCGGCAATATTCTTGCCGAACTAAAAAATCTCGGTTTTGATACGCACACGAAAGTCACCGAAGATAAATCTCTCAAAATTGCGCTCATTGGTCGCCCAAATGTAGGGAAGAGCTCACTCTTCAATTCGCTCGCCCAAAAACAGCAAGCGATTGTCGCCAATCTTAGTGGCACTACCCGCGACATTAATCGTACTTCGTTGAAATACAAAGGCGAAACCATCGAATTACTCGATACGGCTGGCCTCCGCAAACCAGGCAAGCGGGAAGTGGGCATCGAAAAGTTTTCCGCGCTCCGCAGCCTTGCCGCCATCGAAGAAGCCGATGTCTGCTGCCTACTCGTCGATAGCACTGAGCCACATTCCAAGCTCGACCAAAGCCTCGCTGGCGAAATCATCAAAGCCGGCAAAGGCATTATTCTCGTATTGACTAAGACCGATCTCGACCACAAAGATAGCAACGAAATTCTCGACAATCTCGAGTACGATTTCAACTTCGTGCCGTTCGCTCCGGTCGTCATGACTAGTAGCGTCACTGGCAAAAACGTCACTAAAATTTTCGAACTCGCTCAGCAAATCAACAAAGCTCGTCACGCCGAGCTTAAAACCAGCGATCTCAACAAACTCTTAATGGATGCCGTCGCTAGTCATCCGCCAGCCGGCCTCAAGAATACTCATCCAAAGCTCCGCTACATGGTCCAGACCGATACTTGCCCGCCATGGTTTGTCGTTTATGGTAGCAACTTAAGCCTCCTCCACTGGAGCTACAAGCGTTACCTTGAGCGCCGTTTGCGCGATGCTTACGATTTCACCGGCACGCCAATCTTCTTCTCCTTCCGCAACCGTGATTAATATGTTATAATAACAGATAAGCAAAGGTGGGCTCGTTGCGAGTCCTTTTTTGCTTGGTCATTCACATCGTAGGGAGAAAGGATGCAAGAAGAAGAAGGAGGGACTTCAATGCAAAAAAACAGTGGCACCTTCACGTTCGAGCCCGATGTTCACTACATCATCGACATGAATGCCGCGCTCAACTTTCCGGAGTTCTTCGACCCCAAAGCAAATCTGCCAGAGAGACACATTATTATTTCCCGCGCATATCAGAAAGGGCTGTATAAACTGAGGGATGAGAGTTCTGACCGCGGCATCGCCGCCAACGAACTCGCCATCTTGCTACACCAGCTCATCACTGAAGGCGAACAGGAAAAAAATGATGGCGCATACGAGTACCATCTCGGAAACCTGCACGTAATCATCGATTTTAACCATCATGAGTACGAAGGGCAAGAGTTGGCTGGCGACCACATTAAGGACGCCATCTCGCTCGCACGGTATTGGCAAGACCAATATAAAACCGTCAAAAAGGTGGTTATTCTCACAAACGACCCGTTGATGCAGATTTCTACCCAGAACCTCAACCTTGATGTCGTGATGTTCTCGCCGGCGCCGTATATTGGTTATCGTCGTATCCACAACGAGGACCTTATTACGTACTGGCGCAAGATGAAGCACGGCATCCCCGCTAAAACGTTCTATGATTACCTGCCTGACGCTGAACCGCTGAAACCACATGAATTCGTGCTGTTCGGCAAAACCAACGGCTTCGGCCACATCGGAAGATATGATGCGAACAAAGATATGATTGTTCCGCTGATTTACTTCCGTAACATCCAGGGGATCACGCCAATCGGTGAGTTGCAGGCAATGGCTTTCGAGGCCCTGCTGGCACCCGCCGAGGAAATCAGCGTCGTCATCCTATATGGCAACGCTGGCGCTGGCAAAACCTTCGCTGCCATTTCGTCCGCAATTTCTCAGACCGGTCTGGCCAACGCGAAAACGTTGGACGCTCCGCCCGAGCAACCAGCAAATGGCAAACAGGTCCGCCAGAATGGCAAACGTGCCCGCAAGCAACGGCAAAACGCTCTTAGCGCCGATTGGGACTCGTCGCTCGTCTTCGGGCAATTCGACGAAGAGACCAGCGCGACGCGCCGGTCCACCACCTTCTCGTTGCCCGCGCATGAAGCCGCGGTAGACTATCCGTATCAGAGTATTCTGGTATGTCCGCCCGACCGCATGCTGGGAGACAAGATGGCTGCTGTTCCTGGTGACGAACGTACTAAGCTCGCAAGCAAGCTGAACGCCTATCTCGACAATATCCGTGCCTTCCTTCGGTCGCGCAAGGATAAGAAAGAGGGCGGCGTCACGCCGAACGAGCGCGACATTGCGATTCGTGCATTCAACATCATGAACAAGATCGAAATCTGCCCGCCTGGCGAAATCAATGGACGTAGTTTCTGGAACACATTCTTCATCTGCGACGAAGCTCAGTTCAATTCTCTGGCCCAAATCAAAGCCTGCATCGAACGTTGCGACAATGGCACCAAGCTCGCCCTCTGCGGCGACCCCAGCCAGATCAGCAACCCGTTCGGTTGGCACGGCAACCCGCTGGCACGCGCGGTTCGCTTCCTTGCGAACGATCCCAGCGTAGCCATCATCCGTTTCGACGGAGAAAGCGAGATCAAGCGCCCTGGCGCACGGATTGTTGCCAGGTCTTGGCCTAGGTAATCCTTTTTCCCTACGAAGAAGAGCCGCCCACTCCGGACGGCTCTTTTTTTATTGCTTGAGCAACCAGTTGTCGATGACTTCAACGTAAGGGAAGTTCTTCGACATCGTTTTATGCGATTGCCCAGCTACGGTTTCGAACTTTGCCGAACCACCTGCCTCCACAATCTTATTCACGATTGTCCGCATCTGTCGGATATATTTCGTTTCCTTACTACCCGCCAATGCATACACTTTCGTGTTGCTAAAGCTTTCTGCTTTGATGGATGATCCGTTATAACTGCCACAGCTAATTGGTACGGCCGCCTTGAAATATGAACCATACCGCTCAACCATTCCCCATGTTCCAATTGATCCACGGCTGAAGCCCCAAATATAGATTCTGCTGGTGTCGATTTGATATTTCGCGATATTATCATCCAACAGCCCCTTGAGTGCTTCTTGAACCTTGTCGCTAGTCCAGTCTCGATTTTTGCCGACGGGTGCAATCGCGATGTATTCTTTTGACTCGCGCATATATTTCACCTGTCTGAGCTTCGCAACAGAATTCGGTTTACCCATTTCACTGTCACCATGCAGGAACATCAGAATCGGCATGCCACTGGTTGCGCCTTCTGGCACATTTATCCAGTACTCGATTGTCTTGCCATTCGAATGCGTGTAACTACGCAGTTCCCACGTGGCCTCATAGCTAACCGACGTATCCACGACTGGCCTTATGATTGGCATATCAGCCGTCGTAACAGGTTGCGAATTCGTTCCGGCCGTAAATGTGCTCACGGTCGTTCTTATGGTCGCTTCACCGGCTTTGACGTTTTTCTTATTTGCCTTATCCCCCCTCTGGTAAAGTGTAACTTTGTAATCACCATCGCCGTAGGTAAAACCGAAGGTCTGGTAAACGTTGGATTCCAAATCGTAGTGACTACTATTACCACCTTTCTCAATGTAGAGTTGATAGTGAACATTGGGGTCGTCGTTAATCACGGCCGCTTCGAAAGTGCCGGCTTTTGACTCGCCGAACCTCAGCAGCAGCTCGTCGGAAGTGTACGTGTAGACTCGGTTGACTTCGTGCACTACCAGTACGATTGCGAACAGAACTACTAGCGTCAAAATGACACACGGTAACCATCTCGCTTTAATGAACATCTTATCTATCCACCCCCCAGCAGATAAAACTAATAATATAATTATATCACAGTTTGCTAAAATAGTCAAGCGTAACAGGGATACGCCGTGCCATTAATGCGGTTTTTATGCTAAAATACGACTTATGAAAGTAATCGCCGGCCTCGGTAATCCGGGCAATGAGTATAACTTCACGCGTCACAACTTCGGTTTTTTGGCGCTGGATTTTTATGCCAAACTTCGTGGCTTTACATGGAAAGAAGACAAGAAGTACCGCGTGCTTTACTACAAGGACGGCGACATACTTTTCATTAAACCACAGACCTTTTATAACGACGTCGGCCAGAGTTTTGAGCTCATCCGCAATTATTACAAGCTCACGCCTCAGGATTTCTTGATTGTCTGCGACGATTTTAACCTCGAATTCGGCCAGATTCGCTTCCGCGAGCGAGGCAGTGCGGGCGGCAATAACGGCCTTAAATCCACAATCTCGCATTTTGGCACGGACGATTTTCCGCGTCTTCGCCTTGGCACCGGCAATGACAAACTCCGCCAGCGCATTGGCGATATCGATTTC
>JAEEGL015081082.1_pt1 | contig 16423 bp, 17 predicted proteins | sample 9134231 | NCBI WGS metagenome assembly JAEEGL01 (sample SAMN16246548, study PRJNA631951) | gut metagenome | biome: gut microbiome; feature: rumen; material: fiber-attached | host: Bos | place: Iran: Karaj | collected 2018-10
AGAAACTGGATCTCGGCCATATGCGAAAAGGCGTGTTTCACATTCTGATGGCGGAAAACCTTCAGCAGTATTATCCCCTGAAACAGGAATACTCATCCGCCTGGAAAAACGGAGTATTCCGCGTAAACGGCCGGGAAAAGATCCTGGGGAAAAGCACCTTTGAGGAAATGGAGCTGGGAGATCCGTATCACTCGGAAGCCGTGACGACCGTCAGCGAATACATGAATCTGCCTTTTGGAAAAACACAGGAGTTTTTCTACACGGATGACGCGCAAAACAGATTCACCTACACGGTATTCAACGATATTTACGGAGCCAGGGCAGGAATTAACAACCCTGTCTGTTCCGTTTTTGCCGATATCCTGGACAGCCAAAACGCCTTCTTCAGCATAGGCAGCGACAGTAACAGGCTCGTGGCGGACCGGAATGAAACGGTGGCGCTCTACGGCTATGATTATCGCACGGAAGGAAACAGCCTTGTTTATGCGGATCAGAATACAAGCATGCGGTTCACATTTTATGAAAGCGGCCGGCTGAAGGAAGTGCATTATGAAACGCAGATGGAAGTCCAGGCAGAAAGCCGTAATATCCGCTGGGAAGACGATGTGCTGTATATACGGGACAGTTTTACGGTGGACTTCAGCGGATTCCAAAAATACAGTGAACATGAATACGGGATCTATGAGGATGTTGTCATCCGTATCAGTGAGTATCCCGACAGCATCCCCATATCGGTCTATTACCGCAAGGACGGCCTGGAGCATATCATCCGGGAATATCTGTTTCAAAAAGGCGACGGATCGGAAGAGGTCAAACGGGGAGAATTTAACAATGGCTGGTGGTACTTCAATTATGGCAGAAAAGCCTTCCCGACCTATGATCTGACGGAGAAACAGAAAAAAGCCTATACGAAGGCTGCGGATAAATATGATAACGGGAAAACGCCGCGCATCCGAAAACAGAAATGAAAACAGATGCCAAAAGCAATGTAATTAAATAAGAAAAAGAGGGGTTTTGTGAACAAGACCATCAGTGCGTTGAAAGATAAGCGGGTCGTAACAGGAGGCGTAAAGCCTCTTTTTTCTGTTTTTCTGCCTGATTGTATTTCTTTGTCAGTCCGTTTTTTGGTTATATAATGGGCGTATGTTGAAATCCGTCCTGAGAAGACTGTTGGGCGCCCTGTGCGTCTTATGGATCGCGATGTTTGGGGTCTTTGCCCTTCTGACCTATATCCCCGGAAGCCGTCTGGGCTACATGGGCATTTTTGCTGACGGGGATCTGTTGGACAGGATTTTTTCTTTTCTGCATGTGCAGCCGAATCTTTTCAGCCGCTATCTGCGCTACATGTGGGACGTGTTCACCCGCTTTCAGTTCGCCAGTGGGTTCCGCCATTACGATCTGACCGGCGAGGTTCTGAGCCGCTTGCGCTTTACGGTGCTTCTGACATTTGCGGCTTTTGTTTTCGTCGTCATCTTCGGCATTGTGCTCGGAGCGTTTGCCGCTTATAAAAAAGACAGTTTCTGGGACAGGCTCATTTCCGTGATCTCGACGGCGCTTGCCTCCATTCCGCCTTTCTGTCTTGCCATCTATCTGGCCGTGATCTTCTGCGTGGGACTGAAGCTTCTGCCGGTGTTTGGCTTCAATGGGCCCAAATACTTCATACTTCCGACCATCACGATAGGCTCGGCGGCCATGGCCAACACGGTGCAGAGCTGCCGTTACAGCATACTCGAAGAGCTAAACAAGCCCTATGTGAAAAACCTGAGGGCAAGAGGAGTGAGCGAGATACGCATCCTTTTTGTTCACGCCCTGAAAAACGCCCTGATCCCGACAGTGTCGATGATACGGGAGATGACTGCCACTGTCTTTGTTTCGACCTTCATTGCCGAATGGTTCTATTCCATCCCCGGCATCGGCTATTATCTCATCCAGGCCATCAACAACCGTGACTACGGCGTGGTCATGGCCTGCACGATGATCATTGCTCTTTTTGTCGTCTGATTCGGACTGATCAGCGACACGGCCTTTGTGATTCTTGACCCCCAGTTACGCAAAAAGGATAAGGAGGCCAAGGCATGACAAGACGCATCTGGAAACGTTTTCTGGCCAACAAGGCGGCGCTTTTCGCCCTGATCCTGTTTGCACTGATGATCATCTCCTGTGTAATATTCCCTCTGCTGGGTTATGACGACATCGTCACGCTGCATCTGGATGAGCGTTATGTGCCTGTGTCTGTTGCCCATCCCTTTTCCACCGACCATCTCGGACGGGATTTCTTCAGCCGCATGATGGTGGGAGGCAGGGTGACTCTGGGACTGAGTTTTCTGGCCAGTTCCGTTTCTCTGATAGTGGGAACTCTGTTGGGGATTTCGGCCGGCTATCTCAGCGGCATTTATGACAATATCACGATGCGTATCCTGGAAGCCTTAAGCGCCATTCCCTATCTGTTGATCGCCATTCTGGCGGAAGTGATGCTGGGCTGGGGCGAGGGCTGGTTCTGGATCGCGATCTCCCTCAGCAATCTTCCCGCCATTGCCCGCAACATCCGGGCGGCGGTTCTGAAAGTCAGAAACCGCGAGTTCATCGAAGCCTCGAGGGCTTTGAACAAAAGCGGTGCCTATATTCTTTTCCACCACATCCTGCGCAATGTCTACGGCAGCATTCTCGTGCAGTTCTGTTCCGCCTACAGCGCCTCCATCATCTCCTGCAGCATTCTCGGCTATCTGGAGATAGGCATTTCCTCGCCGACCCCGGAATGGGGAAGAATGGTTGCGGATTACTTCCATCTGATACAGGTCAGGCCTTTTCTGGTCCTGATCCCCTGTGTGTTTACTTCCGTCAGCGTCATCTGCGTGATGCTGATTGCCCACGGACTGCGTGACGCATTGGACCCGAAGGAGATCAGCCATGAATGAGATTCTGAAAATCACGGATCTGAATGTCTTTTATCAAAGCGGAGGCAAGAAGCGTCATGTTCTGCGCGATGTTTCCCTGTCTTTACAGAAGGGAGAAATACGGGCCATTGTGGGCGAGAGCGGCTGCGGCAAGAGCACGCTGGTCAACGCCCTGATCGCCTTACTTCCCGATAATGCGGAAGTGAAGGGAAAAGAGATCCTTCTGGACGATCAGAATGTTCTGGATCTGAACCGGAAGCAATGGCGCCAGCTGAGAAGCCAGAAGATAGGTGTAGTCTTCCAGGATCCCTTCAGCGCCCTGGATCCCTTGTATACGGTAAGGAAACAGGCGGAAGAGACCCTGAAGATCAACCGGAAGATCACAGAAGAACAGGCCGAGGCGCGCATTGAAAAGATGCTGAGCGACTGCGGACTGCGCAACGCCAGAGAGATCATGGAACGCTATCCCTTTGAACTGTCCGGCGGACAGATGCAGCGGGTCATGATCGCGATGGCCTTACTGAACGGACCGGAGCTGTTGATCGCGGATGAGCCGACGACGGCTCTGGACGTGACGGTGCAGAAGGAGATACTGGATCTGTTGAAGAAACTGGCGAGAGAAAGAGAAATGGCCGTACTGTTTGTCACCCACTCCCTGGACGTGGCGGCCGAGATCGCCGATGGAATCAGCGTGTTTTACGGCGGCCAGGTGATGGAGGAGGCAGGAACGGAGGAACTGTTCCACTTCCCGCGTCATCCCTATACCCAGGCGCTTTTAAAGACAATACCGTCTCTCGATTACGGGAAAAAGGAAAGACGGCTGATGCCCATAGAAGGGGAGCTGTTCAGTTTTCTGGATGAAAACGAAGGCTGCGTTTTTGCGCCCCGCTGCCCCTACAGCCAGGACAAGTGCCGTCAGAATATGCCGGAAATGAAGAAAATGAACAAACACAGCTACCGCTGCATCAACGAGGAGAAACTATGAGCGAAGAGATCAGACTGGAAGTCAAAGAACTCCGCAAATCCTTTGTCTCCTCCAAGAAGACGGTGAAAGCGGTGGACGGAGTCAGCTTTCGTATAGAAAAAGGAAAGACGCTGGGCGTGGTCGGAGAAAGCGGCTGCGGCAAGACGACTTTGGGACGCTTGATTGCGGGTCTTTTGAAGCCGGATTCCGGTGAGATCATCGGTCCCCAAAACGAAAACAAGACCGCCCGTCAGATCATCTTCCAGGATCCCTACAATTCCGTGGATCCCTACTGGACGGTGGAAAAGATCATCGCGGAAGCCGGCATCTCCAAAAAGGAAGTACCGGAATATCTGGCTCTGGTAGGTCTGGGTGAAGAGGAGAAAAACCGCTATCCCCACGAGCTTTCCGGAGGCCAGCTGCAGCGCATCGGCATTGCCCGGGCTCTTGCTTCCCGGGCGGATTTTCTGGTCTGTGATGAGCCGGTATCGGCTCTGGATGTCTCCTATCAGAGCAAGATCATCTCGCTTCTGGAAGACCTGCAGGCAGAAAAGAACATGACCTATTTCTTCATCTCGCACGATCTGGCGGTAGTCCGGCATATTGCCGATGACATCCTGATCATGTACAGGGGAAAGATCGTGGAAATGGCGAAAACGGAAGAGATCATCGCCAATGGGCTGCACCCCTATACCCGTTTCCTCTTGAGTGCGGTCCCCACTCCTTTTGAAAAAAAGGAAGCGCTGATCGTCAGGGAAGAAAAAGAAAACAGCGAGGGCTGCGTCTTTGCCCACCGCTGTCCCTTTGCGACAGAAAAGTGTATGAAGCAGGAGCCGGAACTCAAGGAAATCAAAAAAGGCCGTTTTCTGGCCTGTCATCAGAGATAAAAAAACAGCAGGGCTTGCCTGCTGTATTTTTTCTCGTTTGCCGGAATTAGTTTTCCTGCTGGGCTTTCAGGGTACGTAAAGCACGTGCTGACATTCTCACGACCTGAGTTTTGCCGTCGACTTCTACTTTCACTTTCTGAAGATTAACATTCCATTTACGGCGTGTAGCGCGTCTGGAGTGTGAACGAGCATTCCCGAACATAGCCTTCTTACCGGTTACGGCGCATACTTTTGACATCTATGGTAACCTCCTTTCCCTGAAGATTGCCTATACAATTTATCATAGAGAAGAGAAATATGCAAGTTTTTTCCGGTAAAAAAGGAAGAAAAGAAGAGAGGAGAAAATTCATTGTGTTTGATAAGGACAGGCACTTCTTTTATAATGTCTGTGAGGTGAAAGTATGATTGAAAATTTCTCTGATTTTCTCAGCATCGCGATCGTGGGCAACATGGTCCTTTACGGACTGTATCTGGGTTTCCGCTATCTCAACAAGCAGAGACACCGTTACGAGATCAGAAGAGAGATCAAGTATTACCGCAACATTAAATAAAGGAGAAACATGAAAGTTTTAGGTCAGTGTATCAATTCCGAAAAGGCGCCTAAGGCCATAGGCCCTTATTCCCCCGCTTTGAAACTGGGTGATTTCGTATATCTGAGCGGACAGCTGTCCGTCAATCCCGATCCGAAGGAAGCGACCAGGGAGTCTTTGACAAACCTGCAGAACATCCTGGCGGAAATGGGCATGGAAATGCGCCACATCGTCAAGACAACGGTTTTCTTAAAGAACATGGACGACTTCGCGGCGATGAATGAAGTCTACGCGACTTTCTTCAGCGAACCCTATCCGGCCAGAAGCGCCATCCAGGTGGCCAGACTTCCCAAGGACGGAACCGTGGAGATCGAGGCTTTTGCCATTGACACCACCGCTTATGAGCACCAGTGCTGCCACGGAGGCGAGTGCTGCGGAGGCGAAGGCGAGTGTGAATGCGACGGTGAGTGCGACGGCGACTGCGAGTGCGAAAAGGGCGAAGGCTGCGGCTGCCAGAATAAATAAGCGGAATCACATTGAAATCATAGCGGGGACAGCATCCCCGCTTTTTCTGTGCAGAAAAAAAGGACCGCCGTCATCCCTGACGGCAGTCCTTGTCTGTTTGGATTTATTTCCGGTAGTCGTAGAAACCGATGCCGGCGTTGACGCCGGTCTCGCCCTTATCGATCTTCTCCTTCAGGAGCTTTCCGATGAGGTTGGTGACAGAGCCTTCCGTCTGGGCATCCGGTTTCATCTGGTTGATGTTGTAAGCCGTTTCCAGGCCAACGACGTCCAGGATCTTGAAAGGTCCGGAAGGAGCGCCGGTGGCCAGTTCCCAGGTTTTGTCTATGGTCTCATAGTCAGCGACACCGGTGGCTAACAGTGCCTGCGCCGCGCTGAGTAAGGGAACCAGCATGGAGTTGAGAATGTAGCCGGGCTGTTCCTTGTGCAGCTGCAGGGGGATCATGTTGATCTCATCCGCAAACTCCACGGTCTTCTGATAGACTTCGGCATTGGTGCCCGCATGTCCCATGACTTCGGCGGTGTTGTTCTTCCAGATCGTGTTGGCGAAATGGAGCGCCAGATACTTCTCGGGACGGCCGGTATATTCGGCAAAGGTGCTCGGGAGCATGGTGGAGGAGTTGGTCAGTAAAACCGTCTTTTCAGGCAAGAGATCCTTCATGGCCGTATAGACACCGATCTTAGCCTGGGGATCTTCGGACATGGACTCGATGACCACGTCGGCATCTGCCAGAGCCTTCGCCAGATCCAGTTCAATGCGGATGTTGGCGAAATTCTTCTTGGCCTGTTCCGCTAAAGCATCAATGGCTTCGGGAGTGACTGCTTTCCAATCCCGTATGAGTCCCTTGGGATAAAGATATGCTCCCATGGGATTGCCGATGAGGGCTTTCGCTGCCAGAAGATCCTGGAGCATGAGAGAGGAGTATCTCTCGATTTTCGGTTTGGTGCGTTCGATGGAGCCCTCGGAGCGGAGCCAGAAGGTCACATCCTTGCCCGCGTAAGCGCACATGAGTCCGATCTGGGAGCCCAGCACACCGCCGCCGGCCACGACTACTTTGTTGAGTTGTGATGCCATGTTTTTCTTCCTTTCTTATTGTACGGATCCGCTCTCTTGACACCAAAGGACGGACCCAATATAGTGAAATGGTACTTTTGTACCTTTTCTATCAATTTGATTGTAATTCATCAAACGGTGTTTTCAAGCCAGCCGGAAAGAAACGGTACGAAGAGCCAAAAAAGTACCGGTAAGAGACAGAAGGAGGCAATATGGGAGGAAACGCAAAAACAACGGAGTTTTTAAAGGAGTGCCTTTCGGATGCGCTGATACGGCTGATGAAGACAAAAAACATTGATCAGATCACTGTCTCCGAGATCGCCAAGACCGCCAATGTGGGCAGAACGACCTATTTCCGCAATTTCGGGGCAAAGGAAGAGCTGATCTCCTTCAAGCTGATCAAACTGTGGGAACGCTGGGCTGAAGAACATGATCTGGAGATACGCAATGACTTCTCTCTGACCAATACCGAGGCCTTTTTCCATTTCAATTACAGTAACCGCGATCTGTTAAGCCTCATCTATAAGCAAAAGAGGCAGCTGGCGGTATATGACGCCTTCCAGACGGTTCTGTATCCCAAGCACGATGCGGATCCGGCGGCCTGTTATAAGGGAAAATACTACGCTTATGCCCTTTTCGGGCTCTTGGACGAGTGGATACAGCGGGGATTCAGGGAATCGGCTGAGGAAATGATACGGATCTCGGAGAGCATCCCCCTGCGCTGAGACAGATTTCTGCGGCCTGGAAACGGCCGCTTTTTTTTCGAAGCGGAAAAACTATATTATAATCATTTATGTAAGTCACAAACTTGCAGTCCAAAGGAGCGCGTATGAAACACATTTTTCTGATCAATCCCTTCGCGGGTAAGAAGGATTCAAAGAACTACATCCCCGTCATTGACGAATACTTCAAGGACAAAGACGAAGAATACGAGATCCTGGTGACCCTGCGTCCGGGACATGCGACCGAACTGGCAAGCCGGTATCATCAGGAAGATGATGTCTGCCTTTACTGCCTGGGAGGCGACGGGACGGCTTTTGAAGTCCTGAACGGTCTGAACGAAGGGGTCCGCATGGCGGTCATCCCCAACGGGACCGGCAACGACTATTACCGCAATTTCAGCCTGGGCAAAGATTACAGCGTGCAGGAGCTTTTGATCAAGACGATAGAAGGCAAAAACGTCAAGGTCGACTACGGCATCGCCAACAACCGCCGTTTCCTCAACGCCAGCAGCATGGGCATTGACGCCGACATCAATCAGGAAGCCAACCGGATAGGAAAGAAATATCCCATCCCGAAGTCCCTTGTCTACATCATCGCGGCGATCAATCTCCTTCGCCATCCCAAGCCTATCGAATTCCATCTGGAGATAGACGGAAAGAAGATGGAGACGACTTCGCTATTGGCGGCGGTCATGCTGGGAAAATACTACGGGGGAGGCTTCAAGCCGACGCCGGCTGCCGATCTGCAGGACGGCAAGTTTGAGGTCTGTCTGATCGACAACATGCCGGTCAAGCGCATCTTCAAGCTGCTTCCTCTCTACATGAAGGGAGAGCATACCGAAATGCCCGAAGCCCACATGATGCAGGCGGAGCATGTGCTCATGGATGTCAAAGAACCGGTGCTTTACGGCTGCGACGGGGAGCCTGTCTTAGAGACCCACATCGAATACCGCATTGTCAGAAACGGACTGAATCTGCGCGTTCCCAAGGAATCGGCGCTGCACGAATAAAGCATGGAATTACGGATTTGCGAAAACTACCAGGAGCTCAGCTTAAGGGCTTTTGAGATCGTTTCCGCCCAGATAAAAGACAAACCCGAAAGCAGATTGTTGCTGTGCGCGGGAAACAGTCCTCTGGGGCTGTATGAAAACATGATCCAAGATCACAGACAAAACGGCACTTCCTACCACAGGGTGCTGACCTTTAATGTGGCCGAATACAGCGGCATTCCCCCGACCCATCCCCACAGCCTGCACAGCTTCATGGAAAAGCATCTTTTCTCCGGGCTGGATATGGTTCCTTTCAACACGCATCTGCCCAGCACCATGGGCGATCTGCAGAAAAGCGCTGAAGACTATGAAAGACTTCTGGCGCCCTACAGTTTTGATCTGATGGTCATAGGCATAGGCAATAACGGCCAGCTGGCCTTCAATGAGCCGGGGACTCCTTTTGACAGCATTACCCATGTGACTGTTTTGTCCGCCGACACGATCAAGGACAGATCCCGCTTCTTCAGCGAGGACATTGCCCACATTCCGACGCACGGGATCACCGTGGGGCTGGACATCGTAAACAGCAAAGTGAAAAAGGTCATCGCGCTGGCTTCGGGAGAAGCAAAGGCGAAGGCGGTGAAAAGACTGGTGGAAAACGATCCCGGTCCGGCTCTGCCTGCCAGCATCCTGAAGCTGCATCCCGATGTCACGCTTCTGATCGATAAGGAAGCGGGAAGCCTGTTATGAAGTACCGGCTGATCGCCTCGGATCTGGACGGAACGCTTGTCGATGACCTGAGCCGTCTGAGTGAAAGAACGATACAGACGCTGTTGAAGGCGCAGAAAGAAGGCATTCTTCTGGTCTTGTGCACGGGCCGCAGCTTTGCGGAAGCCTGCATGTACAATCAGGTTCTGCAGCTGGAAAGATACGGAGGCTATGTCGTATACGGAACCGGAAACGGCATCTATCATCCTCAAAGCGGCTGGCACCTCCATCAGAATCATCTGGAAAAAGAGGAAGTGAACAATCTCTTTGCGCTTCTGAAGCCTTTCGGGCTGATCCTGAAGGTGGAAACGGATGCGGGATTTTCCGTCTACATGAAACCCTGGGTACGCTTCCTGCTGAAAGTTTACTGCTTCGTGTTTCCCAAGAGCCCACGGAAGGCGATGCTTGCCATGAGATGTTATGATACGACGGATACGGATCCGGTCAACAAGATCAGCGTCAGCACCTTCTCCGTATGCAAAAAGGGCATGTATGAAAGAATAAGAAAAGCCGTGGGGGATAACTACAGCGTCTCCAGCGGCACCGTGAAAAACGTCGAAGTCGCTTCCAAAGACACAAACAAGTGGTTTGGTCTGCTAAAAGTCCTGGAAAAGGAAAACATCAGCCCGGAAGAAGTCCTTGCCTTCGGGGATGCGGATAATGACTGCCTCATGGTGGAAAAGGCCGGATTAGGCGTAGCAATGGCTAATGGGTCGGAGGCGGTTAAAAGGGTTGCGAAAAAGACAGCTTTAGGCAATAATGATGACGGAGTTGCCCTCTTTGTTGAGAAGCTGCTCCGTGAATAGAAAAGGAGGGTGATGTGTATATGGAAATAATCACTGCCAATGAATTCAACGAGGAAATAAAGGAAGGTCTGGTTCTGGTCGACTTCTTTGCCGACTGGTGCGGTCCCTGCAAGATGCTGGCTCCGGTCCTGGAGCAGATCGCTGAAGAGCAGAGCGGAAAACTGAAGATCGTGAAGGTCAATGTCGACAACGATCAGGATCTGGCGGCTGCTTACGGCGTGATGAGCATCCCCAACATGGTGCTGTTCAAGGACGGCGAAGCCGTGGGTAACAAAGTCGGCTTCGGCGGTAAAAACGATCTGATGAACTTCTTGACCCCCTGGCTGGGCTGAGGTTCCTTAAGGATTCAGAAGCAAAAAGGCTCTCTTTTCCCAAGAGGGCTTTTTTCATGGGAAAGGAAGCTTCTTTTGTTTTCGTACGGACGGGCCGGGAAAATGATATGATAAGTTTGTAAACAACGGAGGAAACATTATGGATGAAAATAGAAGGAGCATACTGGATATGCTCCGGCTCAACCGAAGATTCGTCTTTCTTTTCCTGAGCCTGTTTTTCTTTCAGCTGGAAGCGCTGACTCCGTCTCTGTATCTGGTGCTTGCGAAAAAGCCCGTGCCCGCCTGGGTACAGACGCTTTCGCTTGTTGCCGGAGCACTTTTGTGTGTCTTCTTTCTGATCCTGTATCTTCAGAAGGAAGAAAAGACGGATTTTGCTTCCCTGCTCAGGGTCTATCCCGGCTGTCTTCTGCATGCCTTGCTGCTGTTTGTTCTGGGCGTGCTGCTTTATGCCGTGCTGTTCGGACGTCTGTCCCCGGCGGCGGTACTCGCAAGCATCAAGAGCAAGGGAGCCTGGCCCCTGATCGGCATCAGCCTTCTGGCCTTAAGCGCGCTGTACATGACGCTTTTGTTTCTCATGATCTATCTGAACAAGGCCGTCAAGAGCAATGCCTCTTTTATGGAAAGCGGCAGCGTGTATCTGGAGAGTGTGAAGGATTTCTTCAAAAAGATCTATCTGTCTCTGCCCTTGAGCATCCTTCTGGGAATTCTGGGTTCTCTGGCGATTGCTCTGATCGTATGGCTGAGCGGATTAAAGGCGAAGTATCTCAACGGGGATCTGTTGTCTCTGGGCATCTTCTATGTGCTTGAGACCTACATTCTCAGCTATCTCTTCCATGTCTTCTTCAACCTCACCTCCCTCTACGGATTTGAGGAAAAGGAAAGAAAGGCGGGACTACCCGTCTGGCTTATCGTACTGGCGATCCTGTGTTCCGTGCTCTATGTTCTGGCAACACCGAAGATGCGCTATACGACCGTGGACAACATCCTGTACGATGCTTCCATCCATCAGTCCTATGGGGATATTTATCTGGACGGAGGCGATTATCACAACGCGATGTATGAATACCGCATCGCCCAGAGCGAGATCGAGGCGACCCGCGTTTATGTGGACGGACTGATCGCTGTCAAAAACGGCTCAGCAGCCGATGAGGCGCCCAAGAAAATCGAAGAGATAAGGGAGCTTTGTCCCAATAACGCCTTTATCAATCTGATGCGCGCCCGCGCCTTCCTTCTTGTCGGGGACATTGACAATGCCATCCGTGAGCTGGAAACTTCCCTCTACAGCCTGCAGGCCAACGAAGCCCAGTACGGAACGCTTCTGAAGGCCTATGCCCTGAAAAGGGAAAACGAGGACAGCGAGCAGCTTGAAAAAAAGGCCAAGGATCTGATCAGCGTCATGATGGACAAGAGCTATTATTCCGACACCTACAGCGATCTGGAAAAGCTGGCTCTGAACCGGCTGTATGCCTATAAGACCAGCCTGGAAGAGCGTGCGAAAGAAATCACGGAATCGGACAACTACTACCATGCCTACGCCTATGACCTGATGGCCTTTGGAAACGAAAGCTCCAATGACTTGATCTCTGACGGCCGAAAGGTGCTGAAAACATGGGTGGACGAAAAGGACAGCATGGACGCCCATTACCATTTCAGTAAGATCGCTTCCCAGTTCGCCTATGAAGGCCAGACCTACGAACAGGCTGCCAAGAGCGCTTTGCGTCTGGCGGAGCTTTATCAGCCGCAGGATGCGGAAGAGAAGGCGGCGCTGGAATACTATGTCGCCTCGGTCTTAGTCGAATGCAATCAGTGGCTATTATGTGAGAACTATGCGGCTGATAAAGTCGGTGACGACCACAAGCTGGCGCTCTTCTATATCTATTCCTTATATAATCAGTCCAAGTTCCAGAAGGCGATAGAAGAAAGCGCCAAACTTCTGGAGAAGGATGCAGAAGATGCGGAAGCCTTATTCCTGCATGCCCTGAGCCTTTACGGAGACAATCAGGAACAGGCCTCCATGGACGACATGAAGAAAATGGCCGGATGGCTTCTGGAAGAAAAGGATGAGCAGAGACGCAACTATCTCGATGACTGCATCTACATGTACTGCATCAGGACCAACAGCCGTTCTTTCCAGCATGCCAACGAGTACGCCAATTACGGTCTGAGTGAAAACGAGCTTCTGACCCTGTACTTTAAGGCCTATTTCCAGAATGACCGCTTTGAGCTGGAAGGCTTCCGGGAAACGGAGAGAAAGATCAACGCGATACGCAATGACCTGTACACCATTCATTATCTCAGCGGCATGCTGTATTACGGAAACGACCAGAACGAAGAGGCCGTAACGGAATACGAAAAGGCACTGGCGCTGCGCGATACGGCGGAGATCCATTTCCATCTGGGATTTGCCTACAAGAATCTCGGCAAATACGGCCGGGCGATTCGCGAGTTCAACATCGTCCGCAGCGAAAGGCCGAGCACCAATCACCAGAACAATGACGACCACGGCTACGCGCCGCATTCCGCCATACAGGTGGAACAGCTCAGAGAACATCTGGGGGAGGTGGAATAATGACAAACATCATCATACTGGGATTCATACTTCTGTTTGACATCCTGAACTATCTTGTCCTGAAAGCGGCCTTAGTGCCGACCATTATCGTCGGCGTGTGCTGCCTGATCGGGATCATCGCCTCCTTTGTCCTTCGAAACGTCCTGAGGGCAAATAAGCTGGGCGGACTGTTCTCGGCGGCTTTTCTGGCGGTTTTGCTCTGTGTGTGCTGCGCGGCCATTGGCCTTGGCGCCAAGAGCGAAAGGCTGACCAAGGCCGATGACATGGATGCGATCTATCGGCTGATCAGCGACAGCCGCTTTGACAAGGCGCTGCAGAGACTGGACGCCTATGACGGCAAGTACGGCAAGGACGATCTCAGTAACTACAACCGGGCAGTCGTGCATCTTTATTCCGGACGCTACGAGGAAGCCAAGAGCTGCCTCAACAGCGTCTCCAACAGCTTCCGTTCGCTCAGTGCGGATTATTGGTTCACCTTCGGGGAAACCTATGAGAAAAGCAACGATCTGAACAGCGCGGTGCGCTATTATCAGGAAGCGCTGAAGATAGATCCCAACCATTACGAATCACTTCTGCGCATGGGCGACTACTGCCTGAAGCATGATCCCTACTACAAGCGCGCCCTGTATTATCTCCAGGCGGCCGAGAGGCAGCATCCGGAGGACGCCGGCATGCTGTTTGTACTGGCCAAGGCCTATTTCCAGGCCGGGGACTACGCGGATGCCAAGTTCTATCTTGATCAGGCCTGCTCTTTAGGAAAGGGCAGCCAAATTGAGGAGGACGCCGCGCTCTACTATGCGAAAATCGAAGAGGAAGGAGGAATAGCGAAATGACAAGAAAACTGCTTGCACTGCTTCTTTGCCTGCTTCTTGTTTCCAACAGCACGATTTCTCTGAGTGCCGGCATCGTCGGAGATGTCGTTGTCGGAAGCGATAAGGACCATCCGGTCTCCAATCCGGCGGCCGATATTGCCGGAGACCAGGCCATAGGCGCCATCGTCGAGCGCGGCCAGAAAATGACGCCCGCTCCCGCTCCTGCCCCTCCAAGAGTACCCACACCCACTCCGACCACCCCGACCGGAGGGAACCTGAATCCCCGCGTGCCTCCTACACCCTCTGCCCCTTCGGGAGCCTCCAATATAGGTAAGGCGATCGTCAGCGGCGGAAGAGTCGTGGGAGCCGGACTGAACGCGGCGAACACGATCAAGGATACCGTGGACTTTGTCAAGGAACCGACGACCCACCAGACCGAAATGGGTCAGCGCATTGATGTCGGACTGAAGACGGCCAACATCTGTCTCGGTGTGGCCGGGACGGTGGGAGCCGTGGTCGTGATCGTGACCGGCGCTCCGGTCGCGGCGGTTTCCGGTACGGCCTTTGTGGTCGTAAGCGCCACGGTGGCAGTTGCCTCCAATGTCTTCAAGGGAGACATCGGCAAGGGAATCATGGATCTGGCCACCGGAAGGGCAAGAATAGGCTTTGCGCCATTTGAAAACAACGAAGGCCTGCAGGATGGTCTGGACATCATCCATGACGATCTCGGCTTTGATCTCTATCCGGGCAGAGGACACGCCCGTAAGGTGAGCGTGGAAGCTCCGAACATCTATCTCTACAGCGACAAGGACATGGACGTCAACATCACGCTGTCCAACGCCCAGCTGATCACCCTCAGCGCCCCTGTCTACAAAAAGGGTTGGAGAGCAGAGATACGTAAGGGTTCCTTAAACGGCAAAGAGGATTATCTCTTCTATGAAGCCTCCATTGATCCCGACAATCTCCAGAAGACCAAAGGCTTTGTCATCCGGGCGCAAAACCGGAAAGAAGATCTGAAGAGCGTTCTGGAAAAAACGGGATTCAGCCAGAAGGAGACAGAAGATTTCCTGGAATACTGGCTGGAAAGACTGGATGAAAACAAGGATTATCTGATGTGCCCGCAGGAAAGGGATGTGATAGATGGCATCATGCTGCTTAACAGCAGTGTCGAACCGGAGTCTTTGAACCGTTACTGGTATGTCTTCACTTCCGTTCCCGAATATTATGAAGAAGCGGATATCCTGCCTGTTGAAAGAAACGGATACTGCATCGTCGAATGGGGCGGCATCCTGGACGAATAAAGTCTGAAAAAACTGGGGAAAAGGCCTGGCAAAACAGGCCTTTTCTTCTTTTTCGAAAAGTAGTTGCTTTTGGGAAAAATCCCATTATAATTGTTTTGTATGACTAAATTTTAAGTTTAGTTATGGAAAACAAGGAGGCTGTTATGGAAATAGGGCCGCGCATCAGGCAGTTACGGATACGCAACGATCTGACGCTGGAGGAACTGGCCGGCCGCTGCGAGCTATCCAAAGGGTTTCTTTCCCAGCTGGAAAGGGATCTGACCTCACCGTCGGTGAGCACCCTGGAGGATATCGTGGAGGCGCTGGGCAGTACGATGAGCGAGTTTTTCCGGGAGGAAGAGGATGAAAAGATCGTCTTCGATGACCAGGAACAGTTCGTCAAAAACAGCGACGGATCCAGGACCGTATGGATCATTCCCAACGCCCAGAAGAACCGGATGGAGCCCATCCTTCTGGAACTGGAGCCGGGGAAACAGAGCGAAGTCGTGCAGCCGCACGAAGGCGAGGAATTCGGCTATGTGCTGCAGGGAAATCTGACATTGCATCTGGGAAAGCAGATCCTGAAACTGCACAAGGGATCGTCCTTCTCGCTCAGCGGCGAAAAGGAGCACTATCTTTCCAACGACAGCAGCAAAAACGCGAAAATCATCTGGGTGTGCAGCCCGCCAATCTTTTAAGGGGGAAAAATCATGGCAAAAAGACTGATTGAGTTCAGGAACATTGTGAAGAGCTTTGACGGCAATGTGGTCCTGAAAGGCATTAATCTCAACATTAATGAAAACGAGTCTGTCACGCTGCTCGGACCGAGCGGCTGCGGCAAGAGCACTTTACTGCGCATTCTGGCCGGCTTTCTGGAACAGGATGAGGGAACCGTGATTTTTGACGGCGAGTGCATCGACAAGGTCCCGGCCTACAAGCGCGAGATCAATACCGTATTCCAGAAATACGCCCTGTTCCCGCACATGAACGTCTATGACAACATCGCCTTCGGCCTGCGCATCAAGAAAGTGGGCGAAGACGTCATTGAGCAGAAGGTGAGCCGCATGCTTTCCCTGGTCAATCTGGAAGGCTTTGAGAAAAGAAACGTCACCTTATTATCGGGCGGTCAGCAGCAGCGCATCGCCATCGCCCGCGCGCTGGTCAACGAGCCCAGCGTCCTGCTGCTCGACGAGCCGCTCGGCGCACTGGATCTGAAGCTCCGCAAGGAGATGCAGCACGAGCTCAAGAGCATCCAGCAGGAGGTCGGCATCACGTTCATCTTCGTCACGCACGA
>JAEEGL012232969.1_pt1 | contig 16422 bp, 4 predicted proteins | sample 9134231 | NCBI WGS metagenome assembly JAEEGL01 (sample SAMN16246548, study PRJNA631951) | gut metagenome | biome: gut microbiome; feature: rumen; material: fiber-attached | host: Bos | place: Iran: Karaj | collected 2018-10
CGTTATTCCGGAGGAGGGCACATATGTCCCGGGAGAGGCCGTGATCTGCGTCAGGGAGTCGGCGCCCGACGATGAGCTGATCGTATCCGGCGCTTACGGTTCAGTCTTCAACAGGATATTCAACCGCGTTCCCGATGTGCGATCCAAAGAGCTCATGGATGTGTCCCGGGCTGCCGCACTCATTGAGAAAGAGGGGAGGACCGGCGACCCTGATCCAGATATACTTGATGATGCCGGGGAGGCGCCCGGGACCACGGTTATAAAGGTGGTGCATTCCGACAGGCTGTCTACGGAAGAACTGATAGATATGTATTCCGGCCAGCCGGGGGTGGTTTTCGCCGAACCCAACCGCATCTTTACCGTCAATGACATTGACAGCGGCAGTCTGAGCCATAGTGACGGTATAGCTCCTGTCTCTCCGTCCGCCGAAAAACCCGTTTTGAAGGATACTCCCTATCCCTCTCTTACCGATTCCCAGTATGGCTTTATGGACGGCCCCGGCGGCATGGACGTTCCCGGATGGAATTCCAAAACACCCAATGCCGATAAGGACAAGTACGACAGGGAAATAGTGGTGGCTGTCCTTGATACGGGCGTAGACTATGAAAACCCCGACCTGAAAAACGTGATGTGGGATAAGGGCCTTGATTATCCTGAACTGGAAATCCTTGGCGGAGGCAGATGCGGCTATAATTCCGCATACGAGTATTACATTGGGGACAATCCCACCGATATGGACGATCCTATGGATTTTAACGGCCATGGAACGCATCTGGCAGGGATCATCGCTTCGGAATGGAATGACTTCGGAACAAGCGGCATAGCCGGCGGCGCAAAGATAATGGCCATCAAGCAGGTGCTGAATGATAGCGGGTCTTCCAATCTGGCTACAACGGTCATGGGATTAAATTATATCCTTCAGGCCAGGGAAGCGGGTGTCAACGTGACAGCCGTTAACTGTTCCTTTGGAGGGAGAGAGGAGACCCTTGCAATAGCATATGCCGCAAGGGAACTCGGTAAACTCGGGACGGTGGTCTGCTTTGCTTCCGGCAATGATGCCGATGATAATGATATTGTCGGCGATACTTCGGCCATTCAGCTTTCATTGCCGTCTGTTCTGGCAGTGAATTCCAACACAAATCTGGGGGAATCCAGCGGTTTCTCCAACTATGGCATCCGCACGACTCATCTGTTTGCCCCGGGCTCAACCATAACATCTACCTATCCCATGGCAATGTCAAGACAGTATCCTGATGAAAGCAAATCCAAAGCCGTCACGGTGTCTGATAACGTTTTACTATCCGACGTGTTTGAAAGCTTCGAAAAAAGCCCGTTCATTTACACTGCCAACCCCTATAACGGGACAGCCCTGGAGATGAAGGAAAGGGGACTGGACATAACCGGCGCTGACCTGGCCAGCAATGATGACCCGGTTACGAAGGAAACTCTCGGCAATGTGGATACAGGATCCACGGTTGCTTTCACTGCTGTGTCCCGATATGACCTGGATGAACCGGCAGGGGACAATGGATACAGCCTGATACTGGGTGCCAGATCTATGTCCGGACGAAAAGCGTATTTTCCGAAGGTGTATGTAAAAACTGTCTCCGGCAACTGGGAGAGGCCCAATTATACGATCAACCTTGATAAGGAACTGAGTTATAACGTTTACCCTCTGAATGTGAGCCTGAACGGAAACCCTTTTAAACTGGATCCGCTGGAGTTCAGGGTTGTATTGTGCGATACTCAGTACGATACGACCGGTCCCGGTGATACCAGCGTGATCATTGAAAAAATGTGGGTCACTGATGCGGAAAAGATCCCGTACTGTATAGATAGCGGGACATCCATGGCTGCGCCGGCGGTTGCGGGGGAAGTGGCTGTACTTTCGAAGGCATTTCCGGACGACAGCGCCGAAAAGAGGGCGGCCCGCGTCATTGCAGGCGCCAGACCGGTCAGTGAATTCAAAGATAAATGTATAACCGGCGGTATCGCCAACGTAAGAAATTCGCTTGATGAGGATATGTATACGCCGGTTCTGACTTCGGTCCGGACGGAGCCCGGCCGGATCCACGTTGACGGATACTTCTTCGGCGATGCCGAAGATCTGAGCCTTTCCATTGAACAGGGCAGTTTTACATGGAGTACTGACGGCGATGGTATCAGACTGGAAAGCTTTAAGGTGACACATGATGCCGAAGATCCCGACCTCGGAGATATCTCATTCGCTATTCCGTACGGTATCCGCGGCGGAGATGAAGTGAGGGTGGAGATCCATGATAAGTCAAAGAAGTATCATGAGGAAAGGGGCTCCTTCCGGAGGATAATGACCCTGATGGATCCCGGCGGATACACAGAATCTCTTTACTATCCTGTCCCTGTAAATGTTCCGGATGAGATCGGGTTTGACATGTACAGAAGCCAGATTTTCAACGCCCAGGCTTTAAAGGGCAGGATCTACTACGTATGCGCTGATTTTTCGGAGTACGTTTTCCGCACATTTGCATATGATCCCGTCCGGAACAGTTGGACCAGGCCCAACAGAAACATTGGTACTATTGACTGCACCACTGCCTGGAACGGGATGATATTATACTTTTCAGATTCAAATCCAAGGCGGCTCACGTATTACGACGGAAATGATATCGTAAAACAGACAGATATGGTCATAGAATATGACAAAAGCGTACCGGAAGACGACATTTGGGTATTGTCCGGCAATATCAGCGCGAACGAAAAATGTGACGTGTACTATGACGGCAGGAACTTCCTGCTGTTCAGGACCGATGGCAATATCGGCGTGACTGCGGTCTATGATGTGGATCCCTTTGCCGGGATCGGACGATATATCGGCAAAATGAAGTTTTCGTACACCAGGGGAGTCACCATAACTCATGAGGAAACCCCGGATGGAAACGTGATCTATATCATGGGGTTTGACAGGTATGATGAGGAATCCGGGTTTTTCATGGAGAAGTTCAGTGTAAACAAACCCGGACTGATCGACAGCGAGATACTGTTTGCGGGAGGTAATCCTTTTTCCGCAGACGGAAACGCAAAAGACGGGATCTATAACGGATTCAATATATGGAAGGGCTGCGGCCTGAAGAACGGCATCATTATGAGCGGCCCGACTCTTGTGAGTGATGCCATGGGTGCGTCTTCTTTATCCGGCGCATCTTCCGGTTCACTGAAACCATCCGGATACCTGCCTGATGAGAAGCACGTCGCTTCTGACAATTTCTTCCTGAGCTTTGATCATCCGGAAAAGGGCTTTGTCCCCATGTCACGGAAGATCGCCGAGCCTTCGGTTTATTACGCTGTCCCGGCAGCCCTGGACGGGAAGGTATATTTCTACGGCTTTACGAAGGACGGATTCGTCATGAGCTATAAGCATGAAACGGAAACATATGAGCATTATGGCGAAATGATCATCCCGGGAAGCGATCCCCGGAATGATACGGACCGGTCGGTGAAGGTGAAAAAGCTTTCGTTTATTCCTGCTAAGGTCACTCTGGGAGCGGGCAATGTCCCGGATACCATACCTGTGAGCGCCGTATTTGCGGATCCCTCCGTGACCGCAGATATCTTCTTTGAGAGCTCGAACCCTGAGATCTTAAGGGTGAAACCCGGTGTGAAGGATAAAGGCTGCGTCGTATGGCCGGTGCGGCAGGGAACGGCCACTGTCACCGCTTACTGCGGCGATAAGACAGCGAAATGCACGGTGACCACAGAGGGCAGATTCCGAAAGGATCCTGATACGCTGTCCTTGAATAAAGCAAATGTTTCGTTGAAGACGGGGGAGACGGATGTGCTCATCCTGAGGTCCTTAAAAGGAGAACAGCCATATCTTACGGGCAGGGAGAAGATCAAATGGAAGAGCGGAGATACAAAGGTGGCAGCCGTGAAGAACGGCGTGGTCACCGCAAAAAAGGCAGGAGAGACCGAGATCACCGCAACGTGGAGCCTGGGCAGGGATGTGAGGAACTATACCTGTAAGGTCAGTGTCACGGACATTGTGCTTCCGAAGGAAAACAAAAACGGAGACCGGGATGTGAAACTGTCTTTAAGTTCAAACAAGCTGAAGGCAAATGCGGGAGATCCCTTTTTGGTCACGGCAAAGCTCAAGGGAAGCGGTTCGGCTGACAGGAAAGTGAAGTTCACATCTTCAAACCCGGACATCCTGACAATAGGCCCTGACGGAGCGGACGCTCTTTTTGCGAAACCTGTGGCAAACGGAAACGGCGCTGAGGTGAATATGCCGGTAATTCCGGTTGCTCCGGGAACGGCGTACGTGATAGTGGAGAGCGCCCCCGAAGGGGCGGGTGAATCCGGGACAAACCGCGTTCTGTGCAAAGTCACGGTCTCTGCACCTCTGAAAAAGATCGGCATTGTGTTTGATACCTGGGATTATATCACCGACTCCGATCAGGAATGTCCCGTCCTCGTGATGAAACCCGGTGAAGTGACTACCATCAGCTATTTTACGGATCCCGATAAATGTACCGATCTTGCAAATGTAAAGTGGTCTGCCCGCGGAGGCACCGCAACCGTGAAATGCGGCGTCGTCACGGCGAAAAAGGTTAAATTGGACAAGGAAGGGAAACCTGTCCCCACGGTGGTCACCCTTAAGATAGGAAAGACGAAAAAAGACTTCCTGGTGGTGGTGCGCTGAAACGGGACATTAATGCATTTCCCCCGGCCCATCGGCGGGGATTGAAAGGATCCGCATGGAAAGCAGGAGCATATTTGAAAAAGGGAAAACCGTTATATTTAAAAGCCTCGGTTCAAAGATCTTTGTTTTGACCGTTGTTTTCGGCCTGATAGTGGGGACAAGCGCCATCACTATCGGATACGGGATGTATTCACGCTCCGTGGACCTGTTTTATGCGGATAAAGCCATGCGCACGGCGGAAACAGTGGCTACTCTGATAGATAAAGATGATGCGGTCGTTACAAGGAATGATGTCCTTTCGCTCTATAATGAATACGCCGACAGGCTGGTCGGACCGGATGAAGAATCGATCCATGACACTATCATGGAGCTCAGGGAAAAAGGAAAAAGCCTCCTTTACGGCGAGCACAGGGAAAACTTCCGTAACATCGAGAAAATGATCCATAAGATAATGGACAGTACCGAGGCGGATGACTATATATACTACATGACTTATGATGACGACAGGGACTGGATGATCTTTATCATAGATGTTGTCGATGAGATCGACAGCGAGAACATGTACAGTAATGAGGATTTCTTTCCACCGTGCACAGCATGGAAAGTGGAGGATGATATTAAAGAGCTTCTCACTGATCCGACAAAAGAAGCCTATACGGTCTATTCAACCGGAAGCGGGATGGTGGTATCAAAGGCGTGTCCGGTTTATGATGAGAACGGAGAGAATATCGGGTATATCGGAGTGGATATAATGCTCAAGGATGTGCTGACGACAAAGCGCACATTTCTGCTGCGGTATTGCCTGGCCATCGGAAGTATTGTCATTATACTTTCCCTCGTTCTTCTGCTGATATTGTCCCGTTCCATTGTGCGTCCTATCGAAAGGCTTGAAGACGGATGTCAGCAGTTTATCAACCGCCTGGGGACGGAACTGACAGAGGCGCCCCATTACTTCGCAGATCTTAAGCTGCATACGGGAGACGAGATCGAGAAGCTGTGGATGATGCTTGGGGATCTGGAGATCAATGTCGCGATATCCATGCGCCGGATCAAGGCGATGACAACAGAAAAGGAAAGAGTCAAGGCGGAGCTTTCCGTGGCAAATCAGATACAGTCGTCGATGCTCCCCAGCACGTTCCCGGCATATCCGGACAGGAATGAATTCGATTTGTACGCTGAGATGGTGCCTGCCAGGGAGGTGGGGGGCGATCTGTATGATCATTTTCTTATTGACGACGATCATCTGGCGCTGGTGATCGCTGATGTTTCCGGAAAGGGGATTTCTGCCGCCCTCTTTATGGTGATGACTAAACAGCTTCTGAAAAGCCGGGCGCTGATAGACGGGGCGGATCCGGTAAAGATCGTCACGGATGTCAATTCCCTTCTTATGGAGGAAAACAAGGCTCATCTGTTCGTGACCGTATTCCTCGGCATCCTTACCATTTCCGACGGATGCTTTGTCTACGTAAATGCGGGCCATGAATATCCGGCAATACGAAAAAAAGACGGAGAGTTCACGGTGGAAAAGGATATCCACTGTGCGCCGGTGGCAGTCAGAAAAAATACGGTGTTTAAGCCGAATAAGCTGGTCCTTGAGCCGGGGGATACTCTGTATCTGTATACGGACGGCATCACGGAAGCAAGGGATAAGGATGATAAAATGCTCGGTAAGGAAGGGATGCTTTCGGCCCTGAACGAGGATCCGGGCGCCGACCCGAGGGATATTGTCCGCAGAATGAAAAACAGGGTAAATGAATTCGAAAGCGGAGTTGAACCCTTTGATGACTGCACCATGCTTTGCTTTAAATATAATGGCAGTTGATCTTAAGCCCGGCGAAAACAAATTCCGATGTGATCGTAAAAAAGGCATTTCCGCGTTATGCCGACGGTGTCATAGTTTTTATTGCAGGGATGGCCAATGGCCAGTATAATGATCAATTGGGGCGTGGGAACAGTCTTAGCCCCTGTGTTTTGAGTGGAAGTCCGGAAACGGCGGGCCCGTATGGGGCGCTGTGCTGATTCGGGCCTTTAAGGAGCTATAAGGAAAGCGAGGGGAGGAAGGAAAATGAAGACCGGTATCAGAAAACTTACGGCGTTTGTTTTGGCATTTGTTCTGGTGCTTACCTGTGTGCCTGCCGGCAGGGCGATGGCATATGACGGCGGTGGCGCCGGGGCGCAGGGCGTTCAGACTGTGGCTGAAGATACACAGAGTGAAGCAGATGCGCAGAATCCGGAAGAATTGCGGGAAGATGAATCCGGAATTCCCGGGGATACCGATCCGGGTCTTATACCCGCTGGTGAAGGTACGGGGCTTACTCTGGACGGAAACGGTGGGAAGGTGAACACCGGAAAAAAAGATAAGGACGGCAACCCTATCTATCAGGATGTATATACATTGGATGAACCAAAACAATACCTCTTTACCTACACTCCGACGAACGATGAATTGTGGTTTACAGGCTGGTATGCTGAAGAGGGATGCAGCACAAGGCTTTCATCGGATTCTTTATATTATCTTAATGTAATGCCGGCTCCGGGAACCACTATCTATGCCGGCTGGGAGGCTCCCGCCCAGCTGAACGGTCACGGCGGCCAGGTGAAGGGCAGCGACGGGAAATACAGCGATACCTGCTACATTGGAAAAGATGAATATAATCTTTCGAAATACGATCCGAAAAAAGACGGTAATTGTTTTGTGGGGTGGTATAAAGAAGAAACGTTGAGCACTATGCTTTCTTTTAGTGAGACATTACCTGATACCCTGAAAAACCCTGCTGAATCAGGCTCTGTCCTCTATGCCAAATGGGAAACGGCGCTGAAACTCAACGGCAACGGCGGACAGGTGAAAAACAGCGATGGCGACTATGTCGACTCCTGCTATAATACGAGGAAAGACACTAACCTCAGTTCATATGCCCCGAAAAAGCCCGGCAGTTCCTTTACCGGCTGGTATTCCAGCGCTGACTGTAAAGATGGGGAACGTCTTTCAAGTTCATATTCGATAAGTACGTTAGCAACTTATCCTGAACCCGGCACGGAGATCTATGCCGGATGGCAGGCGGCCGTCAAGCTGGACGGCAATGGGGGACAGGTAAAAGGTCCCGATGGTGAATATTACGACTGCTGTTATCAGGAAGAATACTCCTATGACCTTACAGGTTACAGACCGGTGTGGAAAGACCACTGGTTTAACGGCTGGTATGCCGAGCCTGAGTGCAAGACCAGGCTTACTGCCGATTACAATGACTCTTATCTCGTCAACCCGCCTGTTCCCGGCACTACATTGTACGCCGGCTGGCTTACAGCCTGCAAGGTGGACGGAAACGGCGGGCAGGTGTGGGATACCGAGAGCAAATCTTATGTGGACAGCCTCTTCATTCAGGATGACAATAAATCCTCCCTCCAGTTCGATATATATCTCCCTGTGCGTGATAACTGGTATTTCAACGGCTGGTATGCGGACAGTGATTGTACCCAGAAGCTGAACTCGAAAAATCTGTACACTCTGGATTCGGCGCCTCAGGCCGGAACCACCGTATATGCAGGCTGGACTCAGGAATTACGGACCGTGACCTTTAAACTGGGTGAGACAGCGGTCTATAACGGTACATTATCAAAATACACTGATGTCAGTGAATTTGAGATAACAGTGCCCAGTAAAGTGGCGCTTTCCGGTGATTATGCCCCGCCTGCAAATAACAGTTCCGTTTACAAATTCAATGATCTTCATTACGTCCTGAAAGGCTGGTCGGAGACCGAGGGCGGCGAACTGATCCAGGAGATCGATGAATATATCCCTGCAAAGGATACTGTTCTCTATGCCATATACAGTTTCGAAAAGCATGTGCTCACATTCCATGCCGGTGATGACGGAAATGGTTATTACAAGGAAAACAGCCAGAAGAAGCAGGTCAAACAGGAAGTTATCAATTACAATTATAAGCAGTTGAGCAACAAATCGAGAAATAGTTTTATTCCTTTCAATTCCGATGCGAAAAAAGTCTTTTTAGACTGGTATACGGATGAAGATACGAAAACCCGCGTGACGAAATACAAAAACTCCAGCTGTACCACGGAATGGGATGGCAGCAGCGATTATTATTATATCAAGTTGGATAAGGATTCCGACCTGGACCTTTATGCCGGCTGGGATGCGAGCAATAAAGTTCTGACCCTGGATCCCGGAGATGATGCTTATTTCAGTGATTTATATACCGATTACGAAAAAAAGGCTGCCAGGGCCTTTGGCGTTCCTTCCGGCGGAAAAATAGACGAACGTCCGTACAATCCTAAACATGAGGATAAGCATAAGAAGTTTACAGGATGGTATTCGGAAAAAACCGGTGGGGAACTCATGGCCGGTGTGACAGTCACTTCTGATTATACTCAGGTAAGCATAGAGAGCCTTACTGCCGATACCACCTGGTATGCCCATTGGGAGGATGCCTTTAAGGTCGTCACCTTCGATGCAGACGGAGGCAGTTACAGGTATTATGACAGTGATCTGGGGGAATATGTGGATAACGCCGACATGATCCCTTTCAGCACCGATGAAGACGGCAAACTGGAGAAAAAACCGAATGATGATTCCGTGAGCGCCAGCGAGGATCAGGTATTCGAGGGCTGGTATGACGGGAACACAAAGATAGAAAACTTCAGCAGTCATGTTTTCACAAAAGATACGACCCTTAAGGCCAAATACGTGAAAAGCTACAAGGTCACCTTTGACGCCAAGGGCGGGAATTACAGATATTACGACAGCAAGCAGGACAAGGACGTGGACGATGCGGACATGGTATCTTTCCGTACCGGAGCCGACAGGAAACTTGACAACTACCCGTATGATCCCGATATCGATAATGACAATCTGATCTTTGACGCGTGGTATATAGGAACCACAAGGATTAAAAGCATTTCCGATCATGAATTTACCGCGGACACCACCGTGACTGCGGGATATAAGCCCTGCCACAAGGTGACCTTAAGCTATAACGGAGGTTACTACAGGAAATACGGGGACGGACATTATGTGGATCAATTTGAGCCCTATGCCAAGAAGGTTGCTGACGGAGAGAACGTATACAGTGTGGAAACGCCCCGTTACGAGGAGAATGCGAAGACCTTCGGAGGCTGGTACCTGATATCGGACACGGAGCATAAAGATAATCTGAGCAGTAATGACAGCGGCTCCTATGTGGACTATGTCCCCAAAGGTGATGTGACCCTGACGGTCTGGTGGCTTGACAGTTGCACAGTGACCTTCGATGCCGTGACAGGGTATATTCCCCAGCCCGGAACTCAGGATAGCAGATTTCAGACATTCAAGGCCGTTGAGGGAACTGTTTTCAAGAGCAATAAGAACGCAGCCGTCCCGGAAGATCCCGAGATCGCAGATCCTGATTATGTGTTCGGCTCCTGGTGCACGGATCCTGCCAGGCCGGACGAGACAGAGGTGAGCAAGGACGATATCCTTGAAATGAAAATCACGGAGGACGTGACGTTCTACGCTAATTACAAGCCCTGCTGGACTGTCACCTTCGACCCGAAGGAGGGAAGTTTTGTATCCGAAAAGCCTGATCATGAGGGAAAATACAGTGTGAAGATAGCGAGAGGGGAACCCGTATGCGCAAAGGTTCCCGCCGTAGAGCATGATGACGGCCATACCGCACTGAGAGGCTGGTTTACCGATGAAGACTGCACCGGGGAGCCTGTCGACCTTTATGAATATGAGATCACAAAGAGCCAGACGATCTATGCGGGCTGGGCACCCTGCTATGTGCTTACCTTCCACTCGAATCATCCGGGTGTGACCTTTGCCAACGGGACAGATACCCAGGCGGTCAAGGTGGTGAAAGGGGAACCTTTCAGATACGGTGAGACTTCCGGAAAGAAAAAATCCGACAGGGATGTCATTTATGGCGTTCCTGAGCTCGTCCTGCCTGATGGGACCTATCAGCTTTCCGGCTGGTATGCGAATGCGGATCTTTCGGGAGACAGATACGATTTCGAAAGCAGCAGCCATTATGTGACCCATGACGGAAGAAGGGACTACCACCATTATATGTATGGCTTTGTTCCCACGGGGGACATGGATTTCTACGCAAGGTGCACGGAGGAGACCGTTCAGGTGACCTTCGACGCCAACGGAAAGAAGTTCAGCGAGACTTCCACGGAATATCATTACGGAAAGCCTTATCCTTCCAGGAAGAGCGACGACCGCTCGAAGTGGATCGTCACTGTCCCCAAAGGGATCGAATTCGGGGATATCGGCACCCCCACAAGCTTTGATGATTCAACAGTAAACAACGAGTCCTATTCCTGGGCGTATGAGGAGAAGGAGTGCAAAAACAGCGTGTACGATTCCTACATTGTGGAAGCTGATAAGACCGTGTACTGCAAATGGACCAAGACCGGAGGCGGCGGAGGCGGCGGAGGCGGTGAAAGCCTCGAGGTGACTCTCCACGCCGGAGAAGGATACTTCTATTCGGATAAGAAAAGGAAAACCGTGACGGAGAGCTATACTCCCGGTTCCGGGGATTGGGTGAGTACCGATATCCCGAATATCGATGATGACGTGAGATCATTTGCCCTGTGGTATTATGACGAAGCCCTGACAAAGCCATATCCTGCCGAATACCAGCTTTTCTACTATGACTGGGGCAAATATTATTACAAGGTCATATTCCCGGAAAGGGTGGATGACCTTTACGCCGGATATGATAGGGGCTATATTGTGACGCTCAGTGCCAACGGCGGATACTTTGACAACGACTTTGACCGCATGAAGGATCCCGATGTGAAGATGAGGGAGACCACCGGGCTCAGGGTAAAGACTTATCCCGGACAGTCCATTATCATTTCCGATCAGACGAAGAGAGTGAGGCGTGACGGAAACAGGATCTTCGGCGGCTGGTACCTGGACAGGAAATGCACTGAGAAGGCCGCGGTCTATGCCCTTGACGGTCAGGCAGAGCTTTTCAGGCCTACGGAAAATACAACGCTTTACGCCAGGTGGATAGATTATGAAAAGCCCGATTCCATAACAGCATCGGTCGTCGGAAAGACTGAGCTGAAGATCGGGGAGAGCACGGAATTAAAGGCCGTTATCTCACCAGCGATGCAGGTGACGACTGCCCACTGGTTCATTTCCTCAAACAGCCCCGACAACAGGAACAATCCCCGTAACGATTATCCTGCAAGGCTTGATACAGACGGGAAACTGATCGGGATAGCTGCGGGAACCTGTACGGTCTATTGCATGGTGAACGGCGTTCGGTCGGAAAATGTGAAGGTCACGGTCAGCGCGGATACGGTGGATTCATCCATCACTATTACGGACAAGGACGGGAAGCCTTTCCCTGACCCCGTGGAGCTGTTCACCGGAGATGGATTTGTGATAAAGAGCGTGATCAAGCCCGCCGCCGCCGCGGATAACCTTGCCGGCGCAGTGATCTGGAAGACCACCGATGCGGGGATAGCTCAGGTGACCGCTGCCGGGGACGGAAGGAACGCTAATGTCATAGCCGGCGAATCCGAGGGTACTGCGGTCATCTCCGCCACGCTCGGAAAGAATACCGTGACTGTGAACGTGAAGGTCACGAACCCGGTGAAATTTAACAAGAGCAAGGCAACCGTTACGGCGAAGACAGGAGCGCAGGTGGCTGTCGATGCCACAGTTCTGGGGAACATTGCTGACGCGGATATCTCTGTCGGCGTATACACTTCTGCTGACGGAACAGAACTCTCCGACCTTGCCACGGCGGTAAAGGGTGCGTCCACTGCTTCAGGAGACAGGAAGGTGGTTCCGGTCACGGTCACACTGACGGAAAAGTGTATGGAGATCATCGATCCCCGGACAGTCCGGGTCATCGTGACCGTGAAACTGAACGGAAAGGATTACAGGGCCGTGTGCGCTCTCACTATTAACGGCCAGGCGGCCACCGGGAAAATCACCGCAAACATCCCTTCGGGATCTGTGGTGCCCTTCGGGACTAAGATCCTGCTGAATTGCGAGACCGCAGGGACGGAGATCTACTACGCATTTAATGAAAAGCTTCCCGTGGTCGATGACAGCGGGAAGCCCGGCGAGGGTACTTTCCGTTACAGCGATGCCATTGTGATCAGGGAGACTGTCACCATCAACGCCATTGCAGTAAGGGACCGCTGGAAGAGCAGTTCCGCAGCCTTTATTTACAAGGTGGAGGACTGGGGAGACGCCGGGAGCTACAGGGAAGCTTTTGGAAATAAGCTTTCCAACGTTCCGGATGACGTGTGGTACGGTATCGGAGGAAAGGTATACAGGGGCCCGGGTCAGACCGACTTTGAGGTCACCTATACCGGTAATAAGATCAACTTTAACGACAAGGCGGAAGTGTTCGCCGGGACCACGAAGCTTATGGAAAACAGGGATTACACCCTGGCCTTTAAGAACAACGTGGCCGCGGCTGATGCGGATTCTGCCAAAGCGCCTGCATTAACGATTAAGGGAAAGGGCAATTATTCAAATAATGTTGTGTTTACCTTTAAAATAGCAAAGGCGCCCATGGCACAGGCCGAGCTCGTTTCTGATGAAGTAACGACCATTCCTGCAGGCGCTGATCTCGGAAGCCTGAAACCCAAGGTGGAATTCAACGGAAAGAAACTCGCCCTGAAAAAGGATTACGTTCTCAGATTCTACGAGGGAACGCTCAGCGACAACAGGCTGATCTCCGGCACCATTGCGGAGGCAGGGAAAACTTATACTGCGCTGGTAACAGCTTCAGAAACAGGGAACTTCAACGGGGACGGAGAGGCCTTCGGCGTAGTCGCAGTGGATCCCGGTGATCCGAACACGGTACAGCTGGGAGCCGCAAAGGTGACAGACGTGAACGGCAAGCCCCTTAAGCTTCCATACTATGACAACGCCGGCGAGTCTGAAAAGGCTTATTATGATCCCGACAAGTCCCTGAATCTGGAGAAGGTCTTTGACAACGGGGATGGAAAGAGCCCTCTCGCTTATGTGGTCGTAAACGGTAATCCCCTGGACTACGGGAAAGATTTCACCGTGGAGGCCATAGGGGACTGCACGAATTCCGGAAAGCGGAAGCTGAAGGTCATCGGCTCAGGGTATAAGGTCGGGGGCAGGAGCGTCTACGGGACTAAGACCGTGAATTACGATATCACCGGCCTCCCCATCAACAAGGTGAAGGTTGCCGGCCTTTACACCTCCATCGGTTACACCGGAGGCGTGGTCACATTGACAGACCTGTTCAATCCTTTGGATAAGGCAGTTACTGCTAACGGCTGGAAGGCAGTGACTCTCTATACAGCAGTGAACGGAAGCAGCACGGTGCTTGTGGAGGGAAAGGATTATACTGTAGACAGCACGAATTACGGCACCACCGGCAAGTTTACCCTGACCTTCGCGGGAACGGGAGCGTATTACGGGAAACTCAATAAGAAAATAAACGTTAAGCCTTACAACCTGAATGACGCAAAGAAGGATCAGAAATCCAAAGTGGAAATTCAGTTCCTCGAAGGCCATCCCGTGTTCTGCAAGGCCGGCGCCAGGCCAAAGGTGGCGGTCACGGTGAACGGGCATATCCTGAAGGAAGGCGTTGATTTCACGGTATCTTACAAGAACAACACCAAGGTTGTAACGGACTATAATGCGCTTAAGACCGGCGCACGCCCTGCTGCCGTGATCAAGGGCAGGGGCAATTATTCGGGGAGCAACGCAAACGGCTTTTTCAATATCAAAAAGGCCGACGTCGTTGGCAGCGTGACCCCTGTGGTGCCGGACGTGGCCCGGAATTCAAAGGGAAAGAGCGGGTACTTCCTGCCGGCACCGAAACTCATGGACGGCGGCAAGGCGGTATCTCTTGGCAACAATAAAGACCTGGATGCCCTTGAAGCCGGTGCGGTCTGTTACTGCTACGCAGAGGACACTACCCTTACCGACGGAACGGAGAAGAGCGCAGGGGAAACTGTATCCCCCGATGACAGCATACCCGACGGCACGATGATAGAGGTCCGGGTAAACGTCAGCATTTCCGGCGATAAGAGTCCTTATTATATCGATGGCGGGGAAAAGACTGCCGAGCTCAAAGGTTATTACAGGTTCGTTGGGACTGACATGGATATCGGCAAGGGAACCGCGAAGATAAAGAAGGGCGTCACCTATTCCTTCAATAACGGAAACGAAGTGATCCCTGTGAAGACGGAAGACATCGAACTCACCCTCAAGGTGAAGGGGGAAAAGAAGACCCTAAGCGGGGATGATTTCGAGATCATGTCCATCACCGACAACAGATTCCTTGGAACTGCCAGGGTTACATTGAGGGGCAAGGGATCCTACGGCGGCACTAAGGTCTTTACCTTCAGGATAGGCTCGAAGAACCTGAAGTAAGGGGTGTAGAATAGCAAATCCATACCTGGCCTGCAGGTGTTGGGAGAAATCCCGATACTTGCAGGCTTTTTTCGTTATTGGAGAAAAAACTTGACAAGCTAACGATTTATAGCTACAATGTGGCTAACTTACGTTAGCGCAGATTTGGAGGATATCATGTCAACAAAGCAAAGAATACTGGATGAAGCATTAACGCTGTTTGCTGAGAAAGGGTATGACGGAACCGGCGTGGATCTGATTGCTGAACGTGTCGGCATCAAGGGTCCTTCCCTCTATAAGCACTATAAGGGAAAGGAAGAAATCCTAAACGCCTTGATTGACGCAGCAGAGGAACGGTATGAAGAAATGTTTGGGTCTGAGAAAAATATCGGAAAGATACCGCAGAGCCGAGAAGAGTTTATAAAGGTGACGATGGAAAGGATTTCATTCACAATGAGGGATCCCATAATCCGCAAGACGCGGATGCTCCTTGTCCAGGAACAGTTCAGAAATGAAAGGATTTCCGAGGTTACGACCAGGCATCAACTGGATGGAATACAAAGGATGTTTGCAAAGATCATCAAAGGTATGATGGATGAGGGTATCGTTAAAAATGATGATCCGGAACTGCTTGCGGTAGAACTTACCGCGCCTGCAGTTCTGCAGATTGCAAGATCAGACAGGCAGCCGCAGTGTGAGGAAGAATGCATGGAATACATCGAAAAGCATTTGCGGCATTTTTGTAAGGAATACATGAGAGAGGATTGATCGTATGGATGATAATAATGAAGGCTTTATTGTACGCAGATTATCACAAAATGAGATTCCTGCGGCATTAGAGCTTGCCTGGATAGTATTTTCAGAATATGAATCACCGGATTATGCGCCGGAGGGAACGGAAGAGTTCCGCAAGTGCCTTCGCGATGAAGAATATCTGGTGGGAATAGAGTATTATGGAACATTTGACGGTAAGAAGCTGATTGGAATAATCGGCATCAGGGCAGATAAGAATCATATCTGCTTCTTCTTTGTTGATGGGAGTTATCACAGGAAGGGTGTTGGAACCGGAATGTTCCGTTATCTGTTGAAAGATTATTCCGGCAAGACAATTACACTAAATTCTTCACCATATGGTGTGCCGTTCTATAAGGCGGTCGGTTTCGTGCCTACTGACGAAGAAAAGACAGTCAATGGAATACGTTTTACACCGATGGAATATAGGGCAGAAGGGAGGCCTTGATTATGAATGAATACATTGCATATTGCGGGTTGGACTGTGAGGCCTGCGAAGCTCGTCTGGCTACGGTTAATAACGACAATGAACTGCGGATAAAGGTATCGAAAGAATGGTCAGAGCTTAATGGAGTGGAGATCACGCCAG
>JAEEGL012290317.1_pt1 | contig 16422 bp, 21 predicted proteins | sample 9134231 | NCBI WGS metagenome assembly JAEEGL01 (sample SAMN16246548, study PRJNA631951) | gut metagenome | biome: gut microbiome; feature: rumen; material: fiber-attached | host: Bos | place: Iran: Karaj | collected 2018-10
CTTAAGAACAGGTACGGGATACTTAAGGATGCTCCGGTGTGCATCGACCTTTCGTCGGATACCCTGTTCGGAATTGTAGCCGGAGAGGAAAGAGCGCTTGAAAGACTGCTGTTTAACATAGTGCTTCAGCTCTGCTTTTTTTTAAATTCCGGGATACTGAAGCTTGGTATTATATTTACCAGGGGGCTGTTATCACGGGAAAGGACAGACTTTTTCAGGTTTCTGCCGCAGCTTCGGGGGGAGGGGGGATATCGCATCGGTTTTGGAAAAGAGGAGGCAGAGGAAATAAAGGCCCATTTCCTTAATGAAAGCGGCCCCGGTGAAGGAGGAGGGGTACAGTCGGAGTGGATGATCATTTCCGATGATTATGCCGAGGTTAAGGAATTAAAAAAGCAGAGGGAGGATCTCAGGATTATGCTGCTGGCGTTTGATTATAACAGCCTTCCGGGAGAATGCAGCAGGATAATACTGGAAAACGGGGACTTCTGCGGGGTGATCAATACCAGGGATTCAGGGGAGAATACACAGATCACCTTCGACAGCATAGACCGGGCTGACGCCGAGAAGCTTGCAAGAAGGCTGGGAGGCTTAAGGCTCAGCGGAAAGAACGGACGGATCCCGATACCAAAGCAGGTTCTTATTGACCGGATATTCGGAATCTCCATCGGCGAACTGAAGCAATATATAGTAAAAAGCTGGAAGGACAGCAACACTGTAAACGATATAAGAATACCTCTTGGAATAGAGGAGGATGACAGGATTTGTTTTCTTGATCTTCATGAGAGAGCTCATGGGCCCCACGGGCTGATCGCGGGAATGACCGGAAGCGGAAAGAGCGAGATGCTCCAGACCCTTATTCTCTCCCTGGCAATACGGTATTCGCCCGGGACGGTTTCCTTTTTTCTTATCGACTACAAGGGTGGAGGAATGGCGGGGCTGTTTAAGGGGCTGCCTCATATAAGCGGGAGCATATCAAACCTCTCAGGGAATAATATCTACAGGGCCATGGTTTCCGTAAGGAGTGAAAACGAGAGGAGACAGAAGCTGTTCCTGAATAATAAGGTGAACCGGATAACAGAGTATGAGAAAAAATATCTGAGCGGGGAAGCAAAGGAGCCTCTGCCCCACCTGTTTATAATAATAGACGAATTTGCGGAGCTTAAGAAGAACGAGCCCGAATTTATGAGGGAGCTGGTGAGCGTAGCCCAGGTCGGAAGGAGCCTCGGGATCCACCTGATCCTTGCGACCCAGAAGCCCCAGGGAACGGTGGATGATAATATAAGAAGCAACTCCCGCTTCAGGATATGCTTAAGAGTTCAGGACAGACAGGACAGTCAGGATATGCTCCATAAGCCGGATGCCGCTTTTATAAAGGAGGTGGGAAGGGCGTTTCTGCAGGTAGGCAACGACGAGCTGTATGAGGAGTTTAAGGGCGCTTATACAATGGCGGTCCGGGGCAGTCCCGAAAAAAAAGAGGAACTGGTCTTTCTTGAAAAAAACGGAAGAAGGGAGGAAGAAAAGGAGCCGAAAAGGGCACACCGGGGGCCCGGCAATGAAGGGATTACCGATTTTGATATCGTTAGAGAAGCTCTGCTTGACACGGCAAAGGAGCTTGATCTTGCCCCGGCAAGAAGGCTTTGGATGAAGGAGCTTAGCCAAAGCATAGAAATAAACAAAAGCTGTGTTCACGATCTGTATACCTATTGTCTCGGGCAATATGATGCGCCGAGACGTCAGGAACAGGGTGACTTTACCTTAAGCCTTGCAAAGGGAGGCCACCACATAATACTCGGCAGGAGCGGCTCGGGAAAGAGCACCCTGCTTCAGACACTGCTCTGCGGGTTTCTTTACTACGAAACCCCGTCGGATCTTAATACCTATATCATTGATTTCAGCAACGGATTGCTTTCTTCTTTCAGGGAGAGCTCCCTTTCGGGAGCCTGTCTTACGGAGGAGGATATCGACAGGATAAAAAACCTCTTCTATATGCTTAAGAAGGAGCAAAACAACAGGAAGGCCCTTTATAAGGGTATAAATTTCCTTACAAGAAAGAGCCTGGGGGAAAAGGCCCAAGCCATCGTTCTTGTGATAGATAATTACGGCGCTTTCAGACAGAAGACGAAGGAGGCCTTCGACGAGATCGTTCAGGAGCTTTTAAAGACAGGGGAATCCGTCGGTATCTATCTTATCCTGACAGGCGGGGGCGTAAACCCCTCTGATATACCTTCAAAGGTGCACGAGGCCTGCAAGACAGTACTGTGTCTTACGCTTCCCGACCGTATGAACTATTCTCAGAGCTTAAGGATCTTAAGATGTGAGGTCTATCCGGTGGAGGGTATTGCCGGAAGAGGGATCGGATTTCTTAATGGAGAGCTTTTGGAGTTTCAGACAGGACTTTTCTTTCCCGGCAATGATTATGAGAGAGGGCTTCAGATCGAGGCCTTTATCAGGGGAAAAAACCTGGAGTATGGGGAGGTAAGTGCAAAAAAAGTGCCTTTTATACCGGATAAGCCCGTTCTTTCAAACCTTTTATCTCAGGCAAAAGAGCTATGGAAAATCGAAGAAAAAAAGAACCGTGAGCTTGTCTGCGGCTACAGAACCGACAGCGGAGAGCTATTTACCATACCGCTTGACAGGATCAGCTCCTTTATTATAACGGGTCGACGGAAAAGCGGTAAAACCGGCCTTATAAATATCATAAGAGAGTCGGCCGCCTTTTCTGGATACAGATGCGTGAGCGTAAGCAGACACGAGGAGCTTATAAAAGAGCTTAAGCAGAGCGAAGAACGGATAATCCTGCTCAATGATCCATCCGTTCTTATCGGGGATATATACGGCTCTTCGGACAAGAGCGATGAAGAGGAAATCCTTAAGCTTATAAGGAGGAACAGAGAACAGGGTTTACATAACATCATATTTGAGCTCTCCCGTGAGGATTTTAATAATATGACCGGCCGGGGGGTATTTGAGGCGCTCAGGGAGGAAGCCTACGGTATTCACCTTGGAGGGATGATAAACGAGCAGATGGTATTTGAGTTTTCCGAGCTTTCATTTTCACAGAAAAACCTTTCAAAAAAGGCAGGGGAGGGCGATGTGCCGTTTGTATCGGAAGAGCTTTTTTTTGGAGGAGTGAGGCTTCCGTTATGGGAAGCATAGTGCCGGAAAGCAGTATACTGCTGGAAATATGGGTTCCCCAGCTGGCCAGGGGCTTTGATGTGAGCGCTGCCGACAGTCTCTGTCTGTCAGGGCTTGTGAGAGGGGTTCTTGAAAGGTTTGGGCTTACCGGCAGGGAAGGGGCAGTGTTCTCGATGCTCCTTGAAAGAGAACTGAACCCTGAAAGAACGCTTTTTCAGGAGGGGGTAACCGACGGGGATAAGCTTATTTTAATTTATTTTTAACAGGAGGATTTTATGCAGACTCTGATCGCCGACTATGTCGGGCTGAATGAAAGGATGACGCGAATGGGCGAGCTGATAAACAAAATGGTCAAAGCCATAGACGCTCTTGAGGAAAATATCGAAAGGCTGGACATTACCTGGAGCGGGGAGGCCAATACACAGTTTATGCTGGCCTTTTACGAGGATTTTAATAAAATGAGGACCCTGGTTGAAAATATGCTGGGTTATAAGAAGCTTCTGAGGAAAATGATCTGCGAGTATCAGAATACGGAAAATACGGTAACGGAAAGAATAAAGGAGGTGAGGATATGAATCCGCTAAGGACCAGAAGAGATATCGAGATTGACTTTGTCAAGGCCTGCAATCAGTCAAAGGAGCTCATGGACATTTCCCAGAGCCTTGTAAAGATCGCCCGCTCGGATATGGCCGAAACCATGGCGATGATGCGCTCCGGCTGGAAGGGAGAGAATGCGGAGAGCTTCTATGAAAAAACCGAGGAGTTAAGGGGCGAGCTGATGAACAATGCAGAGGATCTTTTAAAGATCGCAAATCACATTCACCACACTGCAGACATAATATACAACGCTGAAATGATCGCGATAGGTGTCTGCTCATAAGAAAAGGAGGAAACTACCATGTCATTTATCCAGGTTACTGCCGCAGAGCTTAGAAACCGCGCAGAGGAATTGAAGAGCTTAAACAATAACTTTAATTCACAGACTGAGGCCTTAAGGAATACCGAGGAAGCCTTAAAGAGCATGTGGGAGGGTGAAGCCAATACCGCTTTTCACAACGCTTTCACAAGGGACAAGGGGCAGATGGACAGCTTTAAACAGGCTATAGACCAGTATATAAACGCTCTCATTATAATTGCCGGTAAGTATGAGGCGGCAGAGACAAGAAATCTGGCTTCGGCCATGACAAGATCGTATTGAGAAGCTGCAGCTCATTTGTTTAAGGCAGTTTTTACATATACCTGAATGATGCGCACGGATCCCGAAAGGAGATATGCCGATAGATTGGCCTGATCCGGCGCGGGAAACGGATTAAAGCCCGGGCGCTTGATTCGCTTCCTATTATAAAAGCAAAATGAATACAATTTTAACGATGGAGGAAATAATATGGAAGGAATACTTAAAGTCACACCGGAAAAGCTTATACAGGCATCTAACGAGTTCAGCCAGACAGGAAAGACAATCAGCTCCCTGACTTCTGAGATGATGTCTATCGTAAACGGACTCAAGTCGATCTGGCAGGGTGAAGCCGCAAACAGCTACAACAGCCGGTTTACAAGCCTTCAGGATGATATTGACAAGATAAACCGGATCATTCAGGAGCATGTAAATGACCTGAATGAGATGGCCAGAGAATACCAGAACGCTGAAAATGCAAGCCTGGAGGCCGGCAGCTCACTTATATCGGATGTGGTGAGCTAAATGGAAACAGAGGTTCTCTTACTGCTTGATAATTCCCTCTCCATTGGGGGAGGGAATCTTGCGATATGCAGAGAGACCATAAGATATATCGCCGACAACGCTAAAGAAGGGATAAGTCTGGGACTTGCGGTTTACGGTGAGGACATGGATGTCATCTGTGACTATGGTGAGGACAGGGCCATTCTCAAAGAAAAGGCCGGGCTTATTGAGCTGACCGACAGGGATGCCTGTCTCACCGATGTCCTTACAGAGGAGCTTCTTTACTGGAGGAAAGCGGATCTGGCCGACCGCTGCATCATCCTTTTTACGGACGGAAAGGAGAAGGCGCCCGTAAGGCATGCCAGGGAAGAATTGTATTTTCTGCTTAATGAGCTGGACTATCCCGTCTATGTGGTCGACCTTATAACGAAGGAGGAGGTCTCTCTCATGAACCTGTCCGCCATATCCACCATAAGCGGAGGCGGGCTTTTGTATTCCGAATTTGAGGGTTCGGAAGCCGGAGTGGAGCAGAAGCTGGGAGATGAGCTGCTGTTTCTGATAAATACCAGGTATTCGCTGCCTGAGCAGCCCTCATACGTAGGGAGAGGTGAGACAGAGATATATCGTTTTGAGGATAATATGGTCCCGGAAGCTTTCGAAGGAACAGACATTCTTTTGGACAACGAAGAAAAAAGCGAAGCGGGCAAAGACTCTGCTTCGGACGATATGACCCGGGAGATCCGGGAATATGAGCGCCTGAGCGGGATAAACTATTCAGACAATCAGATAAGCTTAACAAGCCGGGCTGTTAAATCGTCTCCTGATTATATTTCAATCCTGAGCGGATGCTTCTTCCTGGTGGCAGCGTGCATCATCATAAAGCTTCTTAGCATGAGAAAGAAGAAAAGGAGCCGGGGCAGCAGGCACAGCAGGCACAGAAAAGAAAGCCGTCAGACAGAGCTTATATATGAAGAAAACGGGGAGCCGACAGTATGTCTTTCGGAAGAAGAAGCGGACATGGGACAAACCGAGCTTTTGTTTTCGAAGGAAGCGGACACAGGACCATTTCAGGGAGGATTTTATTATGAAGGGCTTCAGTGAAGAGGAGCTTTTGGTGCTCAATAATTACATATACTTTAACTGCTCCGGAAAATACGCATCCTTCGGCGAGGCTCTGGATGCCTACTCCTCGGGGGGAAAAAGCGGAAGCCGGAGATTTGATCCCGAAAGCTTTAAATATGACGCCTGCGCCGGGTTATCCGAGGAGGATGCAAAGGATGTATTCACAAGGCTTGATAAGATGACCGCCGAGGGTGGTTCCATGGAGGGGCTTTCGGTGGAAAGGATACTCGATGAGGGCGGAGTAAGGGCAATGTGTGTAAAGAAGCCTTCGGGAGAGGCGGCGGTCATATTCCGCGGAACCGGAGGAACCTATGAGGCCTGGCTGGATAACGTAAGAGGTGAGTTCGTCGTTGACACTCATATGCAGAAAATGGCGTCGGACTTTGTGAAATATAACTGCGGGGAATACTCTGATCTGACAGTTTCGGGCCACTCAAAAGGAGGGAATCTCGCACAGTTCGTGACTGTTGCCTGCGCAGAGCAGATAGCCCGCTGCGTATCCTTTGACGGACAGGGGTTTAACAGAGAATTTATCAATGAACACAAAGAGGAGGTGGAAAAGGCAAGGGATAAGATAACCTCGGTCTGTGCCAATAACGATTATGTAAATATCCTGCTTAATTCCATAGCCGGGGAGACCGTTTATATCCGCAATAAGGATCATTCCCCCGTGGGCGCCCACTGCAGCTATTCCCTGCTCAAGTACGGGCAGTTTGACGAGGAGGGGAATGCAAAACGGTATAAACTTGATATCCAGACGCCTTTCATCAAGGCAATGAAGACCACCATCGACGGGATAGTCGGGGCTGTTGACCTGCTTCCGGAAAACGGAAATGAAAAGATCTCTGAGCTTCTTGGATCCATAGTGGGCACGATCTTCTGCTGTGAGAAAGAGACCAACAAGGTGGATGAGTGGCAGGAAATAAAGGACTCTGCCATGTCCGTCTACAGCTATGCCAGGGAAAGGCTCGGGATCTATGATCCTGATGAAGGGGCTGTAAGGCTCAACGCTCCTAATATCCATGAGGATTTCGACAGGCTTGACCGCGTCATCTCGCAGCTTGAGGATATCAGGCACAGGATCGCCTCGGGAATGGAGTCGGTTTCCTCTATAAGAGAGGAGCTAAACAGGGATATCATAGCGGATCTTTATCTGAGCGCAAGCATCGACCGGGTCAGCGAAAGGATGGAAAAGGACCTAAGTGGTTTCCATAACATAACAAACGGGCTGTACGATATAATTGTTCTTTACAGGAGGAAGGAGGAGGAACTGGCGGGGATGGCTGTGCTGTAGGCAGAGGAAATGACAGTAGAGCTAAAGTGGCTAAAGTGGCTAATTTTGTACCGTAAGTCTTTTAAATGCCTGCCCATTGCTCTATAATATAATATAGTAAAGCTTAAAGGATTTATTATTAAAAAGAGGACGGTGATAACGTTATGGCCGAAAGAATGACTTGGGATGAGATATCCAAACAATATCCTGATCAGTGGGTCGGACTGGTTGATATAGATTGGGAAGACGAGGCAAATATCAGATCTGCCGTTGTCAGGTATGTGGGCTTGCCTTCAAGCGAACTTGTACGTATGCAGATTAAGGATCAATCAATACATGCTGCTTATACCACGCCGGATAATCTTTCGCCTCTTGGAACCTTAGGAGTATTTGGATGAAACAGTTTACTCTTAAGCTAAAGAAAGAAACCCAACGTCCCACGGTGCTTTTGGAAGGCTTTTATCATTTTGAGGCTATGGTAGATACAGGTTCTGTATTCCCGGTATGGGTAGAAGATGAAGAGATTCTTAATGATCTTGGCGGTGTGGTTGTTGCAGATGATGTGGAATTTGGTGGGTTTGGTGGAAAGGCAAACGGAAGATTATTTAAATTGCCCATGATGAAGGTTGGAAATCTTTTGTTTCCTGATTTTCATATTATTGCCTATCATATGGAATTACCCTGCCAGTTGATATTAAGCGCTACAATGTTCAGACATTTAATATATGAGATCGACGATTATAATTACCGATTCAATGTAACTATTCCCGATACTGAATCGGAAGTACGTAATTTGGTTATATCGGACAAAGAAGGCAGATTGCACATTGCCTGTAATTCTGCCGGATGAGGTTGGTCACTGTTCAGGATTTTCTTTCTTTGATAATGAATTGGGGATGATCATTATCAGAGGCGGCAGGTGTCAGGCAGAACAGATACCTGCCGTTTTGCGATTCCTGATAGAAAATGTGTAAGGCGGTTCCGCAGGGGGCTACTGTTTTTTTGCCTTTTATTATGAAGAAGTATAAGAAGTGCCGCGGGAAGAGAAGATGGGTACAGAATAATTCATGGTGCCGGACGAAGGAGTGATATTTTTAGATTCAGGACGGGGAAAAAAAAGCTATAGTATCTGTTTTCGATAGTCTCCGGGCGTTACACCATAATGCTTGCGAAAGCTTTCAGTAAAATGACTGGGAGTGGAGAAACCTACGCTTAAGGCTATTTCGGTTATTGTCAGGTTAGGATTGTGAAGCATTTCTTCCGCCTTTTCAAGCCGATAACATTTCAGATAACCCATGGGCGTTTGCCGCAGATGGCGATCAAACAATTCATAGCAGACCGTTTTGCATACACTTCCGGCAGAAGCGATATCTCTCAAAAGGATGGAGCTGGCATAATTCTTTTGCACGAATCCGATCATTTTTTTCAGCTGAACCAGCCGTTGATCGATATGCCTATTCTCTGAAGGCTCTGGCATATTCTCATATAGGATAGACGTTATTAAGTAGCTATAACTCAGCAATAATAGCCCCAGAGGCTTGACTTGGTGTGCTATGGCTTCCTGCATCGCAAACACGGCAATCTGCATAACCTTTTAATCCTTTCGCGGAAGAATTCGATATAATTCCGAACCAATATGATTGTTTCTTCGGCCGAGACGCACTAATATGATAGCACAAGGACAGACAAACCTCAAGTCGGCGCTGTCCAGAAAGGAGCGGGATTATGCAAAACTACGGGTTTTCACCTCAACACCTTTATGTAGTAGCTGAGAGAATGGCTTTTTCATTGTTTGATATCAATTATGTGGAAAAGCATGATGATTATCAGAAAAACAACTATTTTTCAGTTGTAATCAAGGCTGCAGCTGTTGTCATTCTAAATAGAGCAGAGGCCGCGATTCATAGGTTGAGATTATCATTAGAAATAGTAAAATAGGAGGCACTTCTTGAACCTCACTGTTCATTATTCCATAATTATGGGGCTGTATTGGGCAAACTATGCCGTTCTTCTGAATTATGCCAGCGTGTACTTGCTCGGTCATGGATTTCAGAATACGGAAATTGGGATACTGATTGCTTTATCAGCATTGCTGTCTGCAGTAATTCAGCCTCTGATCGGCAGCTACGCGGATAAACCGAATAGTCCGTCCGTTAAGCTTCTTTTGGTGTTTATTGTGTGCCTGTTTCTCACAGGAAATGCTTTGATACCTCCTTTTGCGGCCTATTCTGATATTCTGCTTTTTATTATTTATGCCCTTACGACGATGTTAATGCAGATTATGATGCCGCTGACAAATTCACTTGGCACGATGACAGCGCGGACTGGGAAATCTATAAACTTTGGAATCGCACGGGGTATCGGATCGCTGTCTTATGCGGTCACATCTGTATTGGCAGGCAGCCTGATCACAGAATACGGGATTGGCTTGATTCCATATATGAGCTTAGGCCTTTATGCCGTGTTTGCATTTTGCGTTTATCTGTTTCCGTTCCAAAAGCAGACGGTATCCGCAGGGCAAGCCATGAAAGCGTCATTCCTGAAAAAATATCCTTCGTTTACGATAGTTCTCCTTGCCTCCGCTTTTCTGTATTCGAGCCATACCATGATCAATAATTTTATGTTCCAGATCATCAGCTCGAAAGGCGGAGACAGTGAATCGCTTGGAGTCGCCTTTGCTATCGCGGCGATGGCGGAGCTCCCGATAATGTTTGCCTTCAGCCGCCTGCTGTGTCTGCTCCCTGCCGGGAAATGGATGCTGATCAGCGGATTTGCCTTCCTGGCAAAAAGCACAGGAACATTGCTTGTAACAAGTGTCATGGGATTCTACGGAGTTCAGCTGATCCAAATTCTGGCCTATGCAGTCCTGACGGTTGCATCAGTATACTATACAGACGGTATCATGGAACCCCAGGACGCTGTTAAAGGGCAGACGTTTTTTGCCACAACAGTTACAATCGGATCGGTTTTTGGATCTGCGGCAGGAGGACGCTTGATCGACAGCATTGGTATAAATGCGCTGCTTATTGTATCTATTGCTTTTGCCGCAATTGGATCAATTATAATGTATTTTGGTATGAGGGAACCTCGACGGGAACATTTATAGACCGGATCAATGAAATCTGTTAAAATTGCGGTATAGTTTAAAGAAAGCTTGATAAGAAAGTACTGATTGCTGCCTATGATTGGAAAACTGTATGCTGTTGGAGTCGGCTCCGGTGATCCGGAACTTATTCTGCTCTTTTGCCCGGATGATTCTCGAAATAAATTCTGTTGGGGTCATTCCATACTCCTTTTGAAAGCAACGATTGAAGTGTGTGGCATCGTATTACTATGGGAGTTTACAGCCGGAGTCGAAATTGGAAGAAGGAGACAGAACATTATGAAGAGTCTTATCATTTATTTCAGCAGAGCTGATGAGAATTATGAAGTCGGTTGTTACTATTCACAGCCGAATCGCGCACTTGCTGCGCGATTACGGGCCACAACTGATGGCTTGAGATGGGTTTTGCCCATCGCCGAAGGCGATTTTTAATGGCAAAACCCGTTACTATCACAGCCCAAAAGGCTGTGAATAGTAACAGTCGGTTACATTGATAAGGGCAATACTGAGATTGTTGCGGAATACGTGCAGGAACTGACCGGGGCAGATATGTTCAAGGTTGAACCTGCCGTGCCTTATGCGGCCGATTACAATACCTGTATCAAGGAAGCGAAGAAACGTATAGGGAATGCTCCGATACAGAGCAAGCCCGGAGATATTTCCGGGCATGACACTGTGTTTATCATGAGTCCGATCTACTGGGGCACTTATGCACCGGAGGTTGAGACGACTCTTGAAGGGCTTGATTTTACAGGGAAAACCGTGCGTGTCATCAGCACACACGAAGGCTCCGGACTGGGCGGGGATAGCATTTGAGCTTTTTGGCATCATCATGGTCTCCATTCCCATATCGCAATATATAATGGCGGCGGTTGGGTTTGTCATAATAGGGACAGGGATGGGGCCGGTATATCCCGCCATCCAGCATATGGCGCCGGCTAATTTCGGGAGGAAGTATTCTGCGGCGGCGATCGGGCTTCAGATGGCTTCCGCATATGTGGGAAGCACCTTCATGCCGATGGTCTTTGGAATACTGCAGCAGCATATAGGGATAGGCATCATGCCCCTGTATCTGCTTGTTTTTGTTATGCTCAATATCGGGATGTTAGAGATCGCATATCGGAAAGTTGATGCAAAGGAAAGGGAGAAAAAACGATGAACCGCACCGGCTATGTTTATCTTGCCTTCTCGACCGGAAGCAGAGATGCGGTGGATGAGCTGACGGTATAATTATTACCAACTTGCGGTATGGCAGATGGATACTGCTCAACAGTATAGCCGGAGGAACTGTTTATATATGGAATATCAAGTCAGCTTTCATTCTTTCCCTTTGAACAGCGTCTGGTGCTTGAGTCTCTCTCTTCTATATGGTATATTGTGTTAGAGGTAAAAGACGCTATACCATGCCTATCGTAAACGGAAAGGAGTACATTTATGAAGAAACATAAAGTATTAAAAAAACTTGTCGCTGTGACGCTGACGATGACTCTTTTTGCACCGTGCATTGTGGGAGCAAAGGATCTCGGACTTACCTCCAACACAAAGAAAGCGACGCAATTTACAGCCGACGCAAACGAACAGGTCTATGCGCTTCTGGATTTTGAGGACAAGCGTGAACTTGAAAATGCAAAACGCGGTCTGATCGCGGCGCCGGACAGCCTCGAGATCAAAACGGAAACCGGGAAGGTAGCCTGGAGCCAGGACGCCTACGCTTTTATTGACAAGGATGCGCCGGACAGTGCAAATCCGAGCCTCTGGAGGAACACACAGCTCAATCATATTTACGGACTGTTCGAGGTTACTGACGGGATCTATCAGGTCAGGGGCTATGATATGTCCAATATTACCTTTATTAAAGGAAATACCGGTTGGATCATCTACGATCCCCTTATGACCGTAGAATGTGCACAGGCTGCCTTTGAGCTTGTAAAGGAAAATATCGGAGACTACCCTGTCAAGGCCATTCTCTATTCCCATTCCCATGTGGACCACTACGGCGGCGTAGCGGGTATTGTTTCCGAGGAGCAGGTAGCCGAGGAGGATATCCTTATCATAGCGCCCGAGGGCTTTGAGGAACATGCGGTAAGTGAAAATGTCTACGCCGGAAACGCCATGGCAAGAAGAGCCAGCTACCAGTACGGTACCCTGCTTCAGGGCGGCGAAAAGGGCTCCCTGTGCATCGGCATCGGCATGGGCCAGTCCCATGGAACAACCTCATATATCTCACCCAATACGACCATCTCAAGGACCGGACAGACTCTTATCGTAGACGGAGTGATAATGAAGTTCCAGCTTACCCCCGGAACGGAGGCTCCTGCCGAGATGAACACATGGTTCCCTCAGAAAAAAGCCCTCTGGCTAGCTGAAAACTGCACCGGAACCCTTCATAATCTCTATACCCTTAGGGGAGCAGAGGTCCGCGACGGACAGGCTTGGGCTAATTACCTTATGGAGACTCTAAAGCTTTTCGGAAGCGAGGTTGAGGTTGTATTCCAGGCGCACAACTGGCCGCACTGGGATAACGAAAATATTATAGAATACATAGTGAACACCGCGGCGGCTTATAAATACATTAACGACCAGACCCTGCTCTACATAAACGAGGGCTATACAAGCACCGAGATCGCAAACATGATAGAGCTCCCTGAAGAGCTTTCAAAGAACTGGTACACAAGACAGTATTACGGTACGGTTGCCCATGACTCAAAGGCGGTATACCAGAAATACATGGGCTGGTATGACGCAAATCCCATTCATCTTGCAGAGCTTGAGCCCACGGAACGTGCAAAGAAATTTGTTGAATATCTCGGCAATGTGGATGATGTGCTGAAGAAGGCAAAGGCAGACTATGACAAGGGAGAATACCAGTGGGTGGCGGAGATCACAAATATGCTGGTATATGCGGATCCCGAAAATAAAGAGGCAAGGCTTCTGTGTGCGGATGCACTTGAGCAGCTCGGATACCAGGCAGAGAGCGGAACCTGGAGAAACGCATATCTTTGTGCAGCTCAGGAACTGCGTTTCGGTACGAATACCGATGAAGCGACCAGAGCCACAACGACCGGCAGCATGGGACTTATGTACCATATGACTCCTGAGATGATCCTTCAGTATCTCGGGATCTATACCGACAGCAAGAAGGTGGAGGATCTGTCCTTCACCGCGAATATCGTGCTTCCGGATTCCTCCTATGTTCTCGTGGTCAAAAACGGCGTAGTGCTTTATGAGGAGGGTTCACTCCATGATTCGGCTGACACGACCTGGACTACTACAAGACAGGGTCTGTTCGCGATAGCAAGAAACGATAAAAAGACAATAGATTCACTCGTTGTTCAGGAAGGCGACAAAACACTTCTTGATAAGCTGTTGGAAGGAAATACCGTTGCTGATCAGGATATCTACTTCAATATCATAGAACCGTAAACAGTAACCTGCCCGCAATCCGCGGGAGCGTGTCATAAAGTCCATCCATACTGCCAGGTAAGCCTGGCGTGTGGATGGACTTTTACACTGTAATCATAATATTATAATACGGCACTTCAAAGATAGAGTCCGTGTATACTATACGGGAGGAGCTGACAGGGCTCGCCACATTCAGTGGAAATTGTACTTACTTTCTTTTCGGTGACGGATAAACTTGCAGCATCATTTTTAAGCTTGTATAAATGATCCGATAAATGAACTGACTGAAGACGAGAATAGAATTCTGGAGATAATAAAATCCAGTCGTAAGCCTGCCAGAGAAGAAATGGCACAGGAAATCGGTAAATCCAAGGCTGCGGCACAGCGTTGCATTAAGTCGTTGTTAGATCAGGGTTTTATAAAATGCGTTGGTTCTAACAAAACGGGTTATTGGGTAGCATTATAATCTGCTATATGATGAGCTCCGTTATAAACGGCTTTGAAAGCATCAGAGGCTTGCGGTCGTGAGAAGTATCCGCCAACGCGACAATCGGAATTTTACGGAAGGTTAGCTATGAAACTTGGACTGCGTCGTGGTAAGGTGGTTGTAGAACCTCACTATCATGAGTGGGAAATAACCGCCCAGAGGAGCGCTTTATGACATAATCGCGGCTATTTGCCACGATCAGGGACATATCCCTCTCAAGCTTGTCGGCCTTGTATATGATCAAAATGCGAAAAAAATATCTTGACAGATCATATCTGGCGGGAGTGCTTGCGGAAACCGGTGATCCTACCTGTGATCATCACGGCCATAAAATGCCATGGAGGACAGAGTTGCGGACATGGCTGATGTCATCATTGACCGGCGAAAAAAGTGGAATGTATTGACGGCTGTAACCGGGCCGGGAGAAAGGAAAGCAGAAAAATGTCTTTGGAAATGGTCATGTTTGATCTGGATGGCACATTGCTGCCCATGGATATGGATGAGTTTACGGGCGGGTATTTCAAAATGCTTGCGAAGAAAATGGAGCCTTACGGATATGAGCTGGACCCGCTCGTTAAGGCGATCTGGCATGGAACGGCGACGATGGTCAGAAATGACGGAAACTGCAGCAATGAAGAGGCGTTCTGGAATGATTTTGCCGGAACATATGGCGATCGGGTATGGAAAGACAAGGCTCTGTTTGATGAATTTTATGCTAATGAATTTAATGAGGCCAGGCGGTTTTGCGGTTTCAATCCGAAAGCGGTCGAAACAGTAGAACTGATAAGAGCCTGCGGACTGCGTATAGAGCTGGCCACAAACCCGCTGTTCCCATCTGTTGCCACATAGATCCGCATCCGCTGGGCAGGCCTTGTGCCGGAGGACTTTGAGTTTATTACCACTTACGAAAACATCAGCTTCTGCAAACCGAACCCGGATTACTACAGGGAGATTCTGAAAAGAGCCGGTCTGAATGCAGGAAACTGCCTGATGGTCGGAAATGATGTTGGAGAGGACATGGTTGCGGCAGACCTCGGCATGAAGGTTTTTCTTTTGACCGACTGCCTGATCAATAAATCCGGAACCGATATAGAGCAGTATCCGCACGGAGGGTTTGATGATCTTATGGAATATCTGAAAAGTGAGAGAATAAGCGATGGCCGATAAAAAAAGGAAAATTGACATCCAGGATATATATGGAGAGAGGTTCCAGCATTGCTGGGGATGCGGGGCTATGAATGAGTCCGGCATGCATTTAAACTCCTATCCTGACGAGGATGGGAAGAAATGCATATGTAAGGTCACGCCACCTGAGCAATTTACGGGAGGGATCCCTGATAATCTATTTGGGGGCATGATCGCAATGACATTTGACTGCCACGGAACAGCCTCGGCGGCATGGTTTGCCCGTAAGCATAAAGGGCTCGAACTGGCAGAGGATACTGTCATTGGACGTTATATCACCGCAAGGCTAGAGATTGATTATAAAAAGCCGACGCCGATGAACTCAGAAATAACGGTTATATCACAAGCTGAAGAAATTGGAGAGAGAAAAGTGATCGTGGATATGACTATGGAAGCAGACGGGATAGTCCGGCCCCGGGCAAGGATGGTCGCCGTAGCCGCAAAGGACAATATGTAAGGATCAATTTTTGCCGAATTGTTACGATCTCCCTTGTGAGTATGTTTTGCATTAACAACAATGCAGTAGGCATTATAAAACGAATGAGGGGAAGTGTCTATAGCTTTTTGCTTGGAAGTGTTTTGAAAGGAGCTTTTTTATGATCAAGATTTATGGTATGCTGACATGCCCGTACTGCGATTATGTTCATGAGCAGATAAAGGGCAAAGAAAATGAATATGAATATATCAACATCGGGGAGAACATCCGCAACATGTGTGTGTTTATGAGGATGCGTGATACGAATCCGGTCTTTGATCATAGTAAGGAGATCGGAGATGTAGGTATCCCGGCGTTCGTATTTGAGGATGGCAGGGTTTCTCTTGATCCTGCGGATGCAGGACTTGTTGAGTATGGGGGGATCCTGATATGGCAAGAGATTATAGGGAGATATTTGGGTTTGATGTTGAACTTCAGCAGAGCGAAGCAAGGGGTGAAGCCAGAGGGGCGGATAAAGCGAAAAAGGAAATTATAGAAAATATGCTCAGGCGCGGAAAGAGCTCAGAAGAGATTGCAGATCTTTGTGGTTGTCCTCTTTCAC
>JAEEGL013012390.1_pt1 | contig 16422 bp, 12 predicted proteins | sample 9134231 | NCBI WGS metagenome assembly JAEEGL01 (sample SAMN16246548, study PRJNA631951) | gut metagenome | biome: gut microbiome; feature: rumen; material: fiber-attached | host: Bos | place: Iran: Karaj | collected 2018-10
AAACGGCCCTTAAATTGCTTCAAGAATATGGCTCATTAGATGGTGTCTATGATAATTTAGATAATATCAAAGGCGCTACCCATGATAAATTAGCCAGTGACAAAGAAAACGCTTATATGTCATATGATATTGCTACAATCTATAAAGAAGTACCAATCGATACAGATTTTAATAATATTAAATATACTGGTGAAGAGACTGATGAATTAATCGATATATTTAATGATCTAGATTTTCATTCATTTTTAAGAAGAGCACCTAAAAAGGAAACTAAAGAAATTACTTATAAATTAGTAACTGATATAAATAATCTAAAATTACCTAGTCCTATTGCTATCAATTTAGAATTAGATAATGATAACTATCATAATGCTAATATTGTCGGTATGAGTCTATGCAATAATGATACCTGTATCTATATCAAGGGAGAAGATTTAACTAATACTGATTTTTTGAAAGATATCAATATTTATACCTATAATTATAAAAAATTATATTCTAGTTTAAAAAGAAGAAATATGCATCTTCCAAATTGTCTTATGGATACGATGTTAGCGGCTTATTTATTGAATTATTCCGTTAAAGATGATCCGGCTTATCTAGCAAGTAGTTTTAACTATGATATTCCACTATATGACAAGAAAGTTACGATTAATAGTGAAGAGTATATTCAAAGAAGTGTCAATATAGCATCTTTTATCTTTAATACTTATGATGAATTACTTACTAAAATGAAAGATAATAATGTCTTAGATCTATACCAAAATATTGAATTACCACTTTCTAGTGTATTAGCTAAAATGGAACTAAATGGCATCAGAATCGATAAAAAGATTCTTGAAGATATGAAAATGGATATTAAAAGTAAAATCGATGATATTAGTGAAAAAATATACCATTTAGCGGGTCGTGAATTTAATATTGCTAGCCCTAAACAATTAGGGGAGATTCTGTTTGAAGAATTAAATTTACCACACGCTAAAAAGAATAAAACCGGTTACGTTACCGATGCGAATGTTTTAGGTAAACTAGTCGAATATCCCATCGTTAGATTGATTCTTGAATATAGGTTACTAAATAAACTATATACTACTTATCTTGAAGGTATTTTAAATAGTGTTAGCGAGGATGGAAAAATTCATACGATCTATACTCAAGCATTGACAAGAACTGGTAGATTATCATCGATTGAACCTAATTTACAAAATATTCCCGTTCGTAATGAATTTGGTAAATTAATTAGAAAAGCTTTTGTACCAGAAGAAAATTCTTTAATTCTATCATCTGATTATTCTCAAATTGAACTACGTATATTTGCTCATTTATCTAAAGTAGATGAATTAATTAATGCTTTTAAAAATAATATGGACATTCATACCAAGACAGCTATGGATATCTTTAAAGTAACGGAAGATAATGTTACTAAAAATATGCGTCGTCAAGCTAAAGCAGTTAACTTTGGTATCCTTTATGGGATTAGTCCATTTGGTTTAGCTGAAGATATTGGTATTAGTCCTAAAGAAGCCAAGAACTTTATCGAAACTTACTTTGAAACTTATCCCGGTATCAAAGATTATATGAATAAAGAAATTGAAGAAGCTCATCAAAATGGTTATGTCTTGACAATAATGAATCGTAAAAGAACGATTGAAGAATTATCTAGTTCAAATTATATGCAACGAAGTATGGGTGAAAGAATGGCTTTGAATACTCCAATTCAAGGCAGTAGTGCCGATATTTTAAAAAAGGCTATGGTTGAAATAGATGAAGCATTTACTAAAGAAAAACTTCAAAGTACAATGTTACTTCAAGTCCATGATGAACTAATTTTCAATGTTAAAAATGATGAACTTGATAAAGTTAAAAAACTGGTAAAAGAGATTATGGAAAATACGATTAAACTATCGGTACCATTAGTAGTTGATATAGAAACTGGTACTAATTGGTATGATGCAAAATAAGGAAGTGATTTTATGCCAGAATTACCTGAAGTTGAAACAGTTAAAAATGGTTTAATTAAGAAAGTAAAAGGAAGAAAGATTCTAACATGTAAAGTAGGCTGGGACGGTATCATTGCTTATCCTGATAAAGAAACATTTATAAAAGAAATTGCCGGAGAAACGATTAACGACATCACGAGAAGAGGTAAATTCCTTATGTTTATTTTAGATGATTATTACTTAATTAGCCATTTACGGATGGAAGGAAAGTATTTCATTAAAGATAAAACGGAACCATTATCCAAGCACGATCATGTTATCTTTACCTTGGATAATAATAAAGAATTAAGATATAATGATACCCGTAAATTTGGTAAAATGCATCTAGTTAAAAAAGATGAACTAAATATAACACCAATTGCTAAATTAGGTAAAGAACCCTGGGATAAAGATTTAACTCCCAAATATTTAAAAGAAAAATTAAATAGAAAATTAGCTATTAAAACATTGCTTCTAGATCAAAGCATTATTACGGGTATTGGTAATATCTATGCTGATGAAATACTATTTTTATCTAAAATAAATCCTGAGACAAGTGGTCTTAATTTAACCAATAAGAATTTAACGGATATTATTGAAAATACTAGAACTGTTCTAGCTAAAGCTATTGAAAAAGGTGGTACGACTATCCATACTTATACATCGGTTGATGGTATTACTGGTTTATTTCAACAAGAATTATTAGTCCATGGCAAAAAAGATATGCCATGTCCTAATTGTCATACGCCAATTAAAAAAATTGTCGTTAATACGAGAGGTACTTATTATTGCCCTAAATGTCAAAAGAAAGCATCTAAATAATTTAGACGCTTTTTATTTACTTAAAATCTTCTTTTTGCTATAATTAAAGTAGGTGTTATTATGGATTACAGTATCAAAATAAATGAATTTGAAGGACCATTAGATTTACTTCTTCATTTAATTAAAGAATCAAATATCAATATTCAAGATATTGAAATAAATCAAATTACCAAACAATATTTAGATTATATTAATAAAATGGAAGAATTAAATATTAATGTAGCAGCTTCTTATCTAGTTATGGCTGCTGAACTTATGGAAATTAAATCCAAATCATTATTACCTCAAACTGAAGAAGAAGAATCTTCTGAAGAGGAAGAAGTATCTAGAGAAAATCTTATCAATAAATTACTTGAATATGAAAAATACAAAAATATGATAGGTACTTTTAAAGATATGGAAGGAAACAGACAAAATATCTACGTCAAAGCACCTGAGAAAGTTAGTAACTATTTAGATGAAATGATTGTCAATAATACCGATACATCTGTCGATGATTTAGTTGAGGCGTTTAAACAATTTTTAGAAAGAATCGATCGCGAAAAACCAGTTACAACTAAAATAACTAATAAAGAATATAGTGTTAAAGAACGTAAAAAAGGAATTAGAAATATCTTAAAAGAAAAAAAGAAAGTCTTATTTACTGATTTATTCGAAGAAAAGACGGTTGGTTTTATCGTAGTAACTTTCTTATCTATCTTAGAGATGACGAAAGAAAAAGAAGTAATGATTAAGCAGGATGCTAACTTTAAAGATATTACTATTGAATTGAAGGTGAAATAATGAAAGGCATAATCGAAGGATTACTATATGTTCAAGGTGATTTAGGATTGACGATTGAACAAGTGTCGGATATCTTAGAAATAGATCCTGAGGAAGCTAAAAATTTAATCTTATCATTAAAACAAGATTATATTGATGAAGATAGAGGATTAAGAATCAATTATCTAGGTAATTCTTTTAAATTAACAACCAAAGAAGAACATAAAGAGTATTTCAAAAAACTATTAGAAAATCCAAGAAATAATGTTCTATCTAATCAAGCTTTAGAGACTTTAGCGATTATTGCTTACAATGAACCATTGACCAGAATCGATGTTGATGAAATAAGAGGCGTCGATTCAGCATATGTCGTTCGTAGATTACTTGCTAAAGGATTGATCAAAGAATGTGGTCGTTCGGATAAACCAGGTCGTCCTATTTTGTATAAGACAACCGATGAATTTTTAGATTATTTTGGTTTATCTAGTAAAGAAGATTTACCTAAGATTGAAGCATTGGAAGAAAATGATAATGAAGATAAAGATTTATTTAAATCTAATTATCATGAAGAATAAAAAAAATAAAGAGGTGGTACGATGAATATAATTGATATTATCAATAAGAAAAGGAAATATGAATCATTAACTGATGAAGAAATAAAATATGTCATTGATGGCTATTTAAATGATGAGATAAAAGATTATCAAATGTCATCATTATTAATGGCTATTGTCCTAAATGATATGAACAATGATGAAATTTATTCACTTACTAAATATATGGCTGACTCTGGTGAAAAATTAGATTTATCACCCCTAGGTAATAATGTTGTCGATAAACATTCAACTGGTGGCGTAGGTGATAAAACAACTTTAATCATTGCTCCGATTGTTGCCTCTTGTGGTGTAAAAGTAGCTAAAATGAGTGGCCGTGCCCTAGGACATACGGGTGGTACCATCGATAAATTGGAAGCTATTCCTGGCTTTACAGTTAACTTGACACAAGCTGATTTTATCAAACAAGTTAACGATATCTATGTCGCTATTACTAGCCAAACAGAAAATGTTGCTTTAGCTGATAAAAAAATCTATGCCTTAAGAGATGTTACTGGGACAGTTGAATCTATTCCTTTAATCGCATCATCTATTATGAGCAAAAAGATTGCCCTTGGGGCTAAAAAATTAGTCCTTGATGTCAAGGTCGGCAAGGGTGCTTTAATCAAAGATTTAACAGCTGCCAGAAGATTATCTAGATTGATGATTGATATCGGTAAAGAAAATAATATTGAAGTTGTATGTATGCTTACCAATATGGATATCCCTCTTGGCAATAATATTGGTAATGCCTTAGAAGTTGCTGAAGCTATTGAAATCTTAAGAGATCACAAAGAGGGCCAATTACGAACATTATGTATCGAACTAGCTAGTCATATGGTTTCATTAGGTTTAAATATTTCTTATGAAGAAGCAATGACTAAAGTATTAACTAATTTAAGTAATGGTATGGCTTATGATAAGTTTTTAGAATTAGTTAAGTACCAACATGGTGAAATAGACAAACTACCACAAGCTAGAAGTAAATATGAAATAAAATCGATGACTGAAGGATATCTTGCTGATATCGATGCCTATAAGTTAGGATTATTATCGATGTCACTTGGTGCCGGCAGGAAGAATAAAGAAGATGCTATCGATTATAGTGCCGGTATTGTCATCGGTAAAAATATTGGTGATCGTGTCAATGTGGGGGATGTATTAATGACCTTACATACTCAAAAAGAAGTTACTAATATTGATAGTTCAATCTTTAAAATATCAGATGAAAAAGTATCTGAAGAAAAACTAATATATGAAATAATTAAATAAGGATGTGATAAAATGCCTAAAATAACTTATGTAACCGGTAATTGGGCTAAAATAGCTAGTGCTAAACAAGCCCTAGAACCAATCGGTTATGAAGTAGATAATATTAAAATGGAAACACCAGAAATTCAAGCAGATGATGTTACGGAAGTTGCCAAATATTCTGCTAAATGGGCTGCCAATGAATTGGGAGTACCTGTTTTAAAAAATGATTCTGGCTTATTTGTTAAAAGTCTAAAAGGATTTCCTGGTGTATACACTCATTATGCTGACGATACAATTGGCGTAGATGGATTACTAAAACTAATGGATGGTATAGCGGATAGAGAAGCTTATTTTAAAGAATCAATCGCTTACTGTATACCTGGCTCTGAACCAATTGTATTTGAAGGTATCACTAAAGGAACCATTGCCAAAGAAAAATCAGGCGAATATGGTTGGAGTTGGGACTTTGTCTTTGTTCCAGATGGTGAAACTAAAACTCTAGCATGTTTCCCTGATGAAGAAAGATGGAAATTCTGGAGTCTAGACTCTTATAAAAAACTAGTTGAATATTTAGAAAATAAAGAATAAAAGTTAATTTTATTCTTTTTTTCTTTATTTATATGTGATATAATGTATACATAAGCATAGTTATATGCAAAGTATGGGGGAAAGATAACATGAATAATGAAAAAATTACTAACCAAAACGGTACCGTAAGGTATCCATCAGAAGAAAAAGTATGGGAAGCATATACGCCCGGCGAATTCGATGCTAAAAAAGATATTCCTGATATGTCAATGTATCAATTAGCATTGGAATCCAATAAAGATAATATGAATAAAATAGCACTTGATATGAGAAGTAGTAGAGATAATTTTTCACGTGGAATCAAAATCACTTATGGAAAATTATTTGATAGAATTGATAGAAGTGCCAAAGCTTCATCAGTTATTGGTATAAAACAAGATGAAATAGTACCATTAGTATTGCCAAACATTCCAGAGGCAAGAATTTCAATTTATTCTAATAGTAAAATTGGTGCGACATCATATCCAATTTCACCACTTATGTCAGTTAAACAACTAGAAAAAATAATGAATGAAAATGGAATTAGAAATCTTTTTATATTTGAAGCATTTTATGAAAAATATGCTGCTGCACTAAAAAATACATCATCACTTGAAAATATCGTTCTGCTTGACGGCACAGAATCATTGCCTGAGAGCATTCAAAAACTATATAGACTAAAATCAATGTTAACATCAAATAGTAACAAAAAACAAATATATCGTACTGACCATAGAATTATTCCATGGTATGAGTATGATGGATATAGTAAAGAATATAATGGCATACTAACGCCATATTATAATAAAGAACATGTAGCTGCAATTATTGGAACAAGTGGTACTACAGGATTATCAAAAGGCGCTTGCTATAGCGATAGAAACGTTAATGCAGCAGCTATTTCCTATAAAAATGGAAGAATATTCACTGGTAACTTTATGGATGCATTAATTCCATCAATCGGATATGGTGTATCACTATTACATTACCAAACAGTTGATGGAAAATATGTCTACTTGATACCTGAATTACTTACTACCAAATTTCCTGATGCAATGTTAAAACTAAAACCAGATAATTTTACTGGTGGACCAGTTCACTATATCAATCTTAGAGCAAGTGGCATTAAAGATAAAATGGCCAAGTGGGAAAATTTAGTATCTGGTGGTGCAACATTGCCAAAAGAAGTAGAAAGAGAATTGAATGGCGTTTCAGAAGGCTATGAAGAATATGGTAGTTATGAGACAGTATTAAAGTCACACAAGCCAATTGTCAATGATAATATAATTGTAAGACAAGGATATGGCTTGACTGAAAATGTTGCTGTTGGAACATACTGCAAACGTGGAACATATAAATTTGGTAGTATTGGTATTCCTATGTTATATATGACAATTGGTATTTTCGAACCAGACACCGATAAAGAGTTACCATATAATACTGAAGGCGAGATATGTGTAACTGGTGAAATGGCTATGTTAAAATATTTAAACAATCCAGAAGAAACTGCCAAAGTATTGAGAGTTCATAGTGATGGCAAGACATGGATTCATACAAAAGATAAAGGATATTTGGATGAGACAGGACATCTATTCCATGTTGATAGATTTAAAAACATCTTTATGAGAACCGGTTTTAATGTTCATCCATTAGCCATTTCAGAATTTATTGATACAATTCCTGGCGTAAAACAAAGTACTGTCATCGGTTTTGAACATCCGGAAGAACAATGCGTTCCAGTTGCCTTTGTAGTGCTAGATGAAAATAGAGTGAATGGACGTTCAGATGAAGAAATGCGCAAACTAATCATGGATGCTTGTGTAATTAATCTAGAACAAACTTCAGTACCATTTGATATCATATTTGCTAATGATTTGCCTATTAATTTAGGTGGAAAAATAGACCAAATCAAAATAGCGGCAGAATCAGGAATTGATTTAACTAAAAATCAAAAAATCAAAAAGAGAGTATTATATTTTGATAAATAAAAAGAAAGAAGGGAAAAAATGCTAGTCATACCATTTTCAATTTGTTGTTTAGTATTTTTAACGATGTTAATAATCTTTTACTTTTCTAAAAAGAGATTAAATTCATTAAATAATCGTTTATTCACAGTACTAATGATAATTAATATAATAGGTATCTTTATCGATGTTAGCGGCTTTATATCATTTAAAACTTTTGGAATTCAGAGCCCAATAAATATATTCGTATCAAAAATATATTTAATATATTTTATAACATATGTTTTTGTCCTATTCTTATATATTTATAACGTATCGACAAAATCACTTGAAAAAGTTTTAAAGAAATTTACATTTATATTTGCTGCCATATCATTGATAATCGTACTTTTACCAATTGAATTACATTTTGAAAACAATATTGGTTATTCATATGGTTTGAGTGTAAATGCAACATACTTAGTTGGTATTTCACTAATAATTATTATGTTATATTATCTAATAAAGAATGTCAAAAATATTGGTTATAAAGAATATACCCCTTTGGTAGCATTTATTGTCTTAATTGTTCTTGTAGTTGTTATTCAACAAATGAATCCTGAACTTACACTTATGCTTTTTGCGGACACGATAGTTACATATCTAATGTTCTTTACAATTGAAAATCCTGATATGAAATTACTGGAAGAAGCACACAGATCAAAAGAAATATCAGATAATGCCAATGAAGAAAAAACATTGTTTTTGTTCAACATGACACAAGAAATTAGAAATATTACTGGTAAAATTAACGATGATGCTGATGTTATTTTAGATAGTAAGGATTATGAAGAAATATATGATGTGGCAAGAGATATTAAAGCTAAAACATCAGAATTCACTTCGATGACTAATGATATCTTAGATGTTGGAACCATCGATTCAGCGAATTTAAAGACATACAGCAATAAATATAGTGTTAAAAACATTATTAAACAAATGGTGAATGTTTATGGTGATATTTGTAAGAAAAAAGAATTAGATTTTAGAACTAATATCGACCATAATATTCCAGATACATTATATGGTGATGGCATAAATCTAAAAGAAGTATTAAATACGGTCTTAAGTAATAGTACAAAATATACTGAAAAAGGCTATATTGAATTAAATGTCAATACAGTTATTAAAAATGATATATGCAGATTGATTTTTACAATTGAAGACTCTGGAACTGGTATCAAGAGTGAAGACATCAATAAGATTAAAGTTGACAATAAATCATTAGGTAACGCTAATAAATTAATAACGATGATGAACGGAACTATGTTAATATCATCTGACTATGGTGTTGGTACGAAAGTTAAGGTTATTATTGACCAGAAGATTGGTGAAACAGCAGAAACTGAAGTATCAAAATACGAAAGCATTCTTGATAATATATCAATCTTATCAGTTGATGATTCAGAATCAGGTTTAAAGATAATTGAAAAATTATTAAAAGGTACAAATGTAAAATTAGACTTGGCAAGTACTGGTAAAGAATGTATTGATAAGATTAAAATTGGTAGATACGATTTAATCTTGTTAGATGAGGCATTAACCCAAATAAGCGGTTTAGAACTAATGCAAAAGATCAAAGAAATTAGAAACTTTGATACCCCAGTAATTCTTCTTACTAAGGATAATAGCTATGAATATAATGAGGAATACTTAAAAGTTGGTTTTGCTGATTATATTTTAAAACCATTAAAGAAAGATGAATTACTAGCTAAAATTGATAAGTATACAAAAGAAGATAAACAGTAATTATCTTCTTTTTTGTGTTATAATATATGTGAAAGTTGGTGATAGTATGAGAGAACATATTAAAATTAAGAATGAACATTATACATTTAAATTCAGGGTATCCGGAATAATTATTAGAAGTGGTAAAGTACTACTGGTTGAAATGGATAAAGCAGGATTCTTTTGCTTACCAGGAGGTCATGTTGAACTAGGTGAAACGACCGAAGAGGCTATGATTAGAGAAATGCTTGAGGAAACCAATAAAGAAACATATATTAAAGAATATCTTGGTAATATTGAAAATTTCTTTGTTAATAAACATAATATAAGTATTCACGAAATAGCATTTTATTATTTGATGGACTTTAAAGATAAAGAGATTGAAGATTTAAGTCACATTGAGAATGATGAAGGTACTTTGGTAGATTTAAATTTTAAATGGTTCGATTTGGATAAACTTGCTGATGTTAATCTAAAACCAGCATATTTAAAAGATATTTTAACTAAAGATAATTTAACCTTTAATCACTTAATAATTAAGGATTGATATTATGCGTTACCGACAAGAATTAAAAGCTTTTAAAGAATTCAAAAAAAATTATCAATTTAAAGAGTTAGATCTTACTATCAAAGATAATAAAGTATATTGTTTAGGTAATATTGTCAAAGATGAGAATGGTTATTATGGAGAAAGTGATAAATGGATTAATATTGGTTATTCCTTAAAAGGAACTTATCCTAAATTATTATCTAATTTATTTCCTTATGAATTCAAATTTAAAGGATATAAATTGCATTCACTTGAATCATTCTTTCAGGCTATAAAATTTCCAAGCATTAAACTTCAAAAGAAAATATTTAAATATAGTGGTAAAGAAGCTCTTGTATTAAAAGAAACTACGGATTATGATTGGCAAAAAGAAGGTTATCTTTATTTTAAAGGAAGAAGAATAAAAAGGGATTCATTTGAATATGATAATTTAATCGATGAATTATATGTTAGTGCTATCAGAAATCCTTTTTATAGAAATGCCATTAAAAATTGTCCATTACCAATTATCCATGCCATGGGCGAAACTAGTAAAAAGGAAACTGTCTTTACAAAATATGAATTTGAATTTATGTTAAATTGTCTACATGATTTTTTAAACAGATAGGGGAGTTATTATGGAATATGAAGTAAGATTTTACTATAGTATCGAAGAGAAAGAAAAAATTATTAATCTATTGAGTGATATTTCTGCCTTGCATAGTAATGGCAATATCTACGAAAAGACTATTCAATATAATCATTCTGATCCAAGATATGATTTTTATAGCGATGAAATTGATGGTCGCTTTAGACTTAGAATATCTAGAAATAATTTAACTAATAAATGTAAGTTAAGTTGGAAACAAAGAACAAAAGATACAACCAAAAGTATTGTCAATAAAGAAATGGAAAAAGAAGTTCATATCAAATCGGAAGATGCAGATAACTTTATTTACATTATTGAAAATATTATGCATTTTAAACTAGTTGAAAGTTATGAGAGATATCGTACCATTTTTGAAAATAACGATATTAAAATTGCTGTTGATGAATATCCTTTTGGGTTATGTCTAGAAGTTGAAAATAAAAGCCTTAGCGAAGATCCTGAAAAAATTATTAAATATTGGACCGATCAATTAGGTCTAGATATTACTACTGCATATCGTTTATCTTGGGACGATAAATATGAAGAATTATGCCGTGAACAAGGAATAGAAAGTTACAAAGAAGTAACCTTCGATAAACCGATGCCAATAATCAAAAATAAATTTAATTAAGGAGTAATATGAAGATAATTGAATATGAAGAAAAATATCTCGATGATGTTAGAGACTTACTTACTGAATTAGAAGAATATCTCGTTTCAATTGATAAAGATAATCTCGACACTGTCCATTCTGAATATCATGAGAAGATGGCTTTAGTCGATTTAGCAGATGTTAAAAATAATGATGGTATTTGTTATTTAGCTATTGATAATGACAAAGTAGTGGGACTAATTATGGGATGTATTTTTCCATATAATGAATATGATTATTTGGATTATAAATGTTCAAAAAGAGGCGAAATAACCGAACTAATTGTTACCAAAAAAGTAAGAAGTAAAGGGATCGGTAAACAACTTATGGATAAGATGGAAGCATATTTTAAAGATAAAGGTTGTGAATATGTTTTTGTCGAAGTCTTTGGTTATAATGATCCAGCTATTAGTTTTTATACAAGAGATAATTATCATACACGAATGCATCATATGATTAAAAAAATATAATAATACATTTATTGCTTTTTTATAAATATTGTTATACACTAAATATAGGAAGGAGGAATTTATGGAATTCTTAACGACAATAGTTGTAATAATTGTCATTGTTGCTTTATGTTCTATTAGACAGATTAATCAATATGAAAGGGGTATCTTATTTAAAAGAGGTAAATATGCTAAGGTGTTAAATCCTGGATGGCATATCGTATGGCCTATTTTTGAATCAATGAGAAAAATCGATATCAGAACTAGAGCAGTCGATGTACCAGAACAAGTAGCAATTACTAGTGATAACGTATCTATTAAAATCAATGCTGTTATCTACTACAAAGTATTTGATGCCGGCAAAGCTTTATGTGAAGTTGAAAACTTCCATTATGCTGTTGGTCAATTAGCTCAAACAACAATGCGTAATGTTGTTGGTACTGTAACTTTGGACCAATTATTAACTGATAGAGAAAAGATATCTTCTAACATTTGTAAAATCATTGATGATGCTACTGATCCATGGGGTGTAAAAGTAGAAAATGTTGAATTAAAAGATATTTCATTATCTATGGAAATGCAAAGAGTTATGGCTAAAGTAGCTGAAGCTGAAAGAGAAAAGAATGCCGTTATCATGAAGGCTAAAGGTGAAGTTGAGGCTGCTAAGAATTTAGCTGAAGCTGCTAACATGATGGGTAATACTCCAGGTGCGCTACATTTACGTACATTAGCAACGATTAATGACTTATCATCAGATCAGTCTAATACGGTTGTCTTCGCCCTACCAGTTGAAGTTTTAAGAGCTTTGGAAGGCTTAGGCAGCAATAAAAAAGAAAAATAATTAAATGAGATAAATATATCTCATTTTTTTATGTTAAATTAACGTAAATATGTAGAAGTAAAAAACTATTTATGCTAGAATAGATAAAGAAAGAATGAAGTGAGTAGTATGCAAGATAGATTACAAAAATTATTTACCGAAATTGAACTAGATGATAATTTATTATCATATTTTTCTGATGCTCAAATTGAAAAAGTAATCATCTATGATAAAAATAAACTACTGGACTTTATTATTAATACAAATGAAGTATTGCCAATTGAAGTTTACAATAATGTTTTATATAAATTGATCGCATATTTTAATACGATTAAAGAAGTAAGATTAATTATTAGACCAAAAGAAGTAGACAATAATCTAATTAAAGAATACTACTTGGATATCATGAAAAATGTTTGTCTAGATCGCAATAAATATAATATTTTCTTAGATCGTGAAATAAATATCAATGATAGTGTTATTACGATTAATACTTATAATAAAATTGAATGTACTAATATGTTAAGTTTAAAACAAGAATTAATTGACAAGATGTATCGTTATGGTTTTGATATCGATATCAATGTCGATTTAGTTTTAGATGGCGATGAAGAATTAAAAAATAAGATTGAAAAAGAAAAAGAAGTCAATATCGATACTATCAAAAAAGTAAATGCTCCTAAAAAAGAAGAAACTATCGAAAAGAAAACACCATATCGTAGTAAAAAGAGTGCTGAAATTACCCCGATTAAAGACGTCATTTATGAAGTTGACAACATCAATATAAAAGGGTGTGTATTTGGTATTGATTATTTTGAATCAAAATCTGGATATAAGATAATTACTTTAAAAGTAACTGATTATACTGACAGTATGTATGTCAAGATGTTTACTAAAGATGATGAAGAATATAGTTTAATCAAGAAATTATTAAAAGAGGGGAGTTGGTATACTTTTTATGGTAAAGCAACAATGGATAAATTTGCTAACGAAATCGTTTTTAATACGCGTTATAAAGATACAGAATTAACTGATAGCCCTGTCAAAGAAGAGATTGTTGATAATGAACCTACCAAAAGAGTTGAACTACATGCCCATACGATGATGAGTCAAATGGATGGTATTACGCGAGTAGATTTAGGAAAACATACTTGTGAATTAGTAACCAAAGCCATCGATATGGGTTATCGTGGAGTTGCCATAACCGATCATAATGGCTGCCAAGCATTTCCAATTGCTTATGGCTTAATCAAAGATCATAATAAAAAAATTGAAGATCCGAAAGATCATTTTAAAGGATTATATGGTACCGAACTTACTTTGGTTGATGATACGGTCAATATTGTCGTAAGACCTACTGATTTACCATTAGATGATACAACATTTGTCGTTTTCGATACTGAAACAACTGGATTTAATGCTGGTGGTGCCGATCAGATGATTGAAATCGGGGCTGTTAAAATACGTAATGATGAAATCGTTGATAGATTTGATGAATTGATTAATCCAGGCAGAAAATTACCTAAGAAAATTACTGAACTAACATGTATTACTGATGATATGTTAAAAGATAAAGATGATGAAGAAACGGTCACAAAAAGATTTCTTGCTTGGGCTGGCGATAATCCAATGGTGGCTCATAATGCTAAATTTGATATTTCCTTTATTGTCAGTGCCATGAATAAATACAATTTAGGTGAATTTGAAAATACCGTTATTGATACTTTGGAATTATCGCGTGCTCTAGATCAAGGATATGCTAGACATAGTTTATCAGCTTTGGTAGCTAGATATAATGTCCCTTGGGAAGAGGATGCTCACCATAGAGCCGATTATGATGCTGAAGGAACAGCTCACGTTTTTGCTAAAATGATGAGTAAATTAAAAAGCCAAAATTATAAAACAATTAAAGATTTAGATAAATTAGTATCTAAAGAAGAAATCTATAAATTTGGTCGTACATACCATTTTAATGCACTTGCTCTAAATAAAACAGGCTTAAAGAATTTGTTTAAAATTATCTCTTTAGCTAATACCACTTATCTATACAAAACGCCGAGAATCCTGCGTAGTAAATTAAATGAATTACGCGAAGGATTACTTATCGGTAGTGGCTGTTATGAATCAGAAGTTTTCCTTGAAGCGAGAAGTAAAGAAGGACAAGAACTGACAAATATTATCAATTTCTATGATTATGTTGAGGTTCAACCACCAGAAGTATATGGCCATTTGATTCAAACAAGTGACTTTGCTAATACTAAAGAGGTTGAAGAACACATAAAAAAAGTTATTGATGCAACTAAAGAAGCTGGTAAAATTATTGTGGCTACAGGCGATGTTCATCACTTTACAAGAGAAGATAAAATTTATCGTGAAATAATTGTCAACCAAAAAGTCCCTGGTGGTGGTAGACATCCGCTTGCTAAAAATGATATTAAAAATATTCCATCACAGCACTTTAGAACAACTCGTGAAATGTTAGATGATTTTAGTTTCTTAGATGATGATTTGGCATACGAGATAGTCGTTGAAAATACTAATAAAATATTAGATATGACGGAAGAAATTGAAGTTATTATCGATACCGGTGGTATTCCATTCTCGCCAAGAGTAAAGAGTGACGATGGGAAAAGTTACCTAGATTGCCCTAGTGTTGTAACTGAACTAGTTTACACTAAAGCCAAAGATTGGTATGGCGATCCATTGCCACATAATATTGAAGAACGTATTGCTAAAGAATTATATGGTGATATTGTCTATAAAATTTGGAATGAAAGAATAACTACCGATAATCCTAAATTAAAAGATGATGAGTTAGAAAACGAAATCTTTAATAAACTACACGAAACTGTTTTGGCGGGTTTTGATGCCGTAAAGAAATTAGTCAATGATTATATTAAAGAAAAATGGACTGAAGAAGATGGAGAATTAAACGATAAGGCTCTTGAGAAGAAAGTTAAGAAAAATCTTGGCGGTATCATCGGTGGCGGCTTTGATCCAATCTATCTGATTGCTCAAAGATTAGTAAAACACTCTAATGATGATGGCTATTTGGTTGGTTCACGTGGATCAGTTGGTTCATCATTTGTTGCTACGATGATGGGCATTACTGAAGTAAATCCTTTGCCCGCTCATTACCGTTGCACCAATTGTAAACACAGTATTTTTAAAGATGAAGATGGTAATGATCTTGGTGCTACTTATTCGAGTGGTTTCGACTTGCCTGATAAAAAATGTCCTAATTGTGGTGAACTAATGTATAAAGATGGTCAAGATATGCCATTTGCCACTTTCTTAGGTTTCAATGCTGATAAAGTTCCCGATATTGACTTAAACTTTTCCGATTTAAATCAAGCCTCAGCCCATGAGTATACCAAAGTACTGTTTGGCGTCGATAATGTTTATCGTGCTGGTACGATTGGTACAGTTGCTGAAAAAACGGCTTATGGTTTTGTCAAAGGATACTATGAAGATCGGGGCATAACCGATAAACGTAGCTGCGAAATTGAAAGATTAGCCATCGGTTGTACTGGCGTTAAAAGGACAACCGGACAGCATCCTGGTGGTATTGTCGTTGTTCCAGACTATATGGAAGTATCTGACTTTACACCATTC
>JAEEGL013571093.1_pt1 | contig 16422 bp, 14 predicted proteins | sample 9134231 | NCBI WGS metagenome assembly JAEEGL01 (sample SAMN16246548, study PRJNA631951) | gut metagenome | biome: gut microbiome; feature: rumen; material: fiber-attached | host: Bos | place: Iran: Karaj | collected 2018-10
GAAGTCAGGGGTACCTTTCTCGTTTGCGGGTGCAAAGGTACGGCGATTTTTCCGAACTGCCAAACGTTTTCGCAACTTTTTTACCGCAAAACCGCAAAAAAATGCAAGATTGTTGATAAGGGTCAACAACCTCGCGCGCGTACATTATTAATAAATAAAAGGGGTTCAGGATTAATATATAAAAGGGAATCAGGCATCCAGTTTGTTGGCAAGAACCTCATCAAGAGTCTTTCCAGTGACGCGTTCGAAATTGCTACGGGCAGTCTTCAGGGTGCCAAAACCAGCATCGAGACAATCGCGGATGCCTAATATTTCGCCATAAGAAATCATTCGCTGGAGTTCTGCCACGCGGTAGGCGTTGATGTATTCATGGATATTGTTGTAGCCTTGGCTGCGGACGCACTGGAGGGCGAGGTGCCGGTTGATGCCTGCTCCGGCGCAGAGCTGATCGCGGCCGAAGGTGTAGTCTTTCCAGTCGTCACGATGGTGCTGCATCCAATATTCGAGGCATTCGAATCGCCGGAGATTGGCTTCGTTGAAGTCTTCTTCCTTGTCTTCCTCGATGGCTACGGTGGCATCAAAGTCGGGAGCCTCCTCCACGGTCTTTATCGCGGGCTGGGGCAGACTCAGGGCCAGGGTCTCGAGAGCGCGCATACACATATAGACATTAGCACATGTGAAGAGTATCACCCACACCTCGAAGAGTGGCACGGTGAACTTCAGGATGACCCAGAGGTAGAGGCAAGAGATGAAACCGAGGAACGTGGTATAGACGCGGAGGTAGCCCGGCACATGGGGCTGGCGGAGCATGGTCCGCGGCAGACGCAGGATGTTGACGACGTAGTACACGCTGACGCCGAGCATGGCGGCGCGAAGCAGCATATCAAGTGTGAAGAAGGCATCGCCAAGTTCCTTCCAGGTGTAGTAATTCGGAGAGGTCACCCCAATCTTGGTAAAGAAGAGGTAGAGTATGGTGAGGATGATCACGGGGAGGGCATATTTCCACATACGCTTCCACTGTAGATAACCTGGCATGGAGACTCCTAACGGATAGATACTCTGCAGGAAGGTGAAAGCCATGAGGCCCATGAGTGTACCGGGGTGAAGCATGGCGGGGCGCGTGGTTTCGATAACAGCGGCAAAGGGTATGACACACGCCACCGCCGCACCGAAGATCCCCACGACCGACGCGATGGAGAGGTATTGAATCTTGTGGCGGGCGAAGAGGGCCATCACAGACGCCATCACCAGATGGGTGACAGCCACCACAAGGAGTACACTATGGAGAGATACGATGCTCATTGGAAATAAAAAAACAGGCCAAAATGGCTGAAAACTCAGGCAAAGGTAGGCAAAAATCGCGGTTTGAGCAAATTTAACGGCCGAAAATATGGCGGATTCCCATTTTATCCTTAACTTTGCGGTGCAAAACCCACGAAAACTGACAAAACGGTATGTACGCAAAGATTCAAGAAACAGCCTGCTGGCTGCGCGAAAGGATGCCCAGCAAGCCAACAACTGCCATCATTCTGGGAACGGGTCTCGGACAGCTGGCAGAGGAGATTCAGATAACACTCGCCATCAACTACAAGGATATTCCGAACTTCCCGGTCTCGACCGTGGAGGGTCACACGGGACGTCTGATTTTCGGGAAACTGGGTGACCGCGATATCCTGGCGATGCAGGGGCGCTTTCACTTCTACGAGGGCTACTCCATGAAAGAGGTGACGTTCCCCGTGCGCGTGATGCATGAAATAGGTATCAAGACGTTATTCGTCAGCAATGCCTCCGGCGGCATGAACCCCAGTTTCAAAATTGGTGACATCATGGTCATCACCGACCATATCAATTTCTTCCCCGAACATCCGCTGCACGGGCCCAACCTTCCGATGGGTCCCCGCTTCCCCGACATGCATGAGGCATACGACAAGAAGCTGATAGAGCTGGCCGACACCATCGCATCTGAGAAGGGCATCAAGCTGCAGCACGGCGTGTATCTGGGCACACAAGGTCCCACGTTCGAGACGCCCTCCGAGTACCGAATGTATCATATACTGGGCGGCGACGCTGTGGGCATGAGCACCGTGCCCGAGGTCATTGTGGCTCGCCACTGCGGCATCAAGGTCTTCGGAGTGAGCATCATCACGGACCTCGGCGTGGAGGGCATAGTCTGTGAAGTAAGCCATGAGGAGGTGCAGAAGGCAGCCAACGCCACCCAGCCCATTATGGCCGATCTGATGCGTGAAATGATAAATCGCAACGAGGTTGCGGAGTGAAAAATTCTTAACAGATAATCCATTGGAAATTGCAGAACTGGGTGAGTTCGGGCTTATTCACCACCTCACCGACGACATAGAGACAAAAAACAGCGAGACGCTGAAGGGCGTGGGCGATGACTGCGCCATCCTCCAATATCCCGAAGGCCGACAGGTGATGGTCACCACCGACCTGCTGATGGAAGGTGTGCACTTCGACTTGCAGTACACGCCGTTGAAGCATTTGGGCTACAAGAGTGCCATGGTGAACCTCTCTGACATCTATGCCATGAATGGGCGGCCGCGCCAGATGACGGTATCGCTGGCCGTCTCCAAGCGTTTCTGCGTGGAAGACCTCGAGACATTCTACGAAGGATTGCGACTGGCATGCGACGCGCATGGATGCGACATCGTGGGCGGCGACACGACCTCTTCGCTTACAGGGCTGGCCATCAGCATCACGTGCATCGGCGATGCGGCCCCCGACAAGGTGGTCTATCGCAGCGGGGCGCGAGATACGGATCTCATTTGCGTATCGGGCGACCTCGGTGCTGCGTATATGGGGTTGCAGCTGCTGGAGCGCGAAAAGGCAATATACAACAGCCAACTGGAGAATGAAAAATTAAGAATGAAAAATGCGTCCGAGGGAGCCAAGGCGGTTGAGGAGTTCCAGCCGGACTTCAGCGGACGCGAATATCTGCTGGAGCGGCAGCTGAAGCCCGAGGCACGGCGTGACATTATCCAAGCATTGGCCGAAGCGGGGATTGTACCCACGGCCATGATAGACATCAGCGACGGCCTGAGCAGCGAGCTGATGCACATCTGCCAACAGAGCCATACGGGCTGCCGGATCTTCGAAGAGCGACTGCCCATCGACTACCAGACAGTGGTCATGGCCGAAGAGCTGAACATGAACGTGACCACATGCGCCCTGAACGGCGGTGAGGACTATGAGCTGCTGTTCACCGTACCCCTGACTCAGCACGACCGCGTCAGCGCCCTGCCGGATGTGAAAATTATCGGACACATAACCCGTCCGGAACTTGGACTGCAGCTGGTTTGCCGCGACGGGGTGGAGATGGCATTGAAAGCACAAGGCTGGAACCCGTTGAAAGTTGAAAGTTCTTGAAGTATCAAGCGACCAAAGGTCGAGCGGAAAAGTTGAAAAAATGAAAGGTTGACATTCGAGAAATATTGGAAGGAGATCTGATACATATTAATGACTGGTTGCGGCCCCTCTCGTGGCTGTATGGGATGGGTATATGGCTGCGCAATTGGATGTTCGACAGTAAGATACTGAAAGAACAAGAGTACGAGCGTCCGATTATTTGCGTAGGTAATCTCACCGTGGGAGGCACAGGAAAAACGCCTCATACCGAGATGTTGCTTCGGATGCTGCAGAAGGATTACCGTGTGGCAATACTCAGCCGGGGATACATGCGGAAAAGTAGCGGGTATCGTCTGGCCACGAAGCAGACTACCATGCCAGAAATAGGCGACGAACCCTGGCAAATCAAGCAGAAATTCCCCGATGCCATCATTGCCGTCGACGGTAACCGCCGACGTGGATTGCAGCACCTGTTCAATGACCCCGAGACACGCGACGTGGATGTCGTGCTGCTTGACGATGCATATCAGCACCGTTATGTTCATGCTGGACTAAACCTCCTGCTGACGGACTACCATCGTCTGATCACCGACGACGTGCTGCTGCCTGCGGGCCGTTTGCGCGAGCCGGTGAGTGCCAAGAACCGTGCTAATGCAGTGATTGTCACGAAATGTCCGGCAGCCATGAAGCCCATGGACTACCGTGTCATCCAGCACGCCCTGAGCCTCAAGCCCTACCAGCAACTCTTCTTCTCCACCTTCAGGTATGGCCGTCTCTACCGCCTCTTCAGCGACACCCCCGGGGTGGAAGAAGAACTGACACCCGACACACACATCCTCCTCATCACCGGTATTGCCTCACCACAGCAGATGATTCTCGACTTGCAACGTCAGACACGCCATATCACCCCTATATCCTTCGCCGATCATCATGAATTCCGACCGCGCGATATCCAGAAGATAGAATCTGCCTTCACGGACCTTCAGGGCAGCAAGCGTCTGATTATCACTACGGAGAAAGATGCCACCCGCCTTCTTCCCATTAAGGATCTCTCGCCCATTGTGCGTCGCCACATCTACGTCCTGCCCATCGAAGTCGAAATACTCCGCGATCAGGGCGATGAATTCCGCCGCCTCATTTTCGATTACATCTCCTCAACATAAAGTCTGTTTCTTTTAACAAAATAAGAAGGCGCCCCTTTACTGAGACGCCTTCTTTTTCCGATATAAGCTACAGGCTCTTATGCATCGATGTTTGCATAGTTGGCATTCTTCTCGATGAACTCGCGACGGGGTGCCACATCCTCTCCCATCAGCATGGAGAATACGTAGTCTGCGCCAGCAGCATCCTCGATGGTGACCTGCTTCAGCAGACGTGTTTCGGGATTCATCGTTGTCTCCCACAGCTGCTCGGGATTCATCTCACCCAGACCTTTGTAGCGCTGGGTGTAGACGCCTTGCTCCTGTCCGTCGTTGTACTTGAGGAGGAACTGCATGCGCTGCTGGTCGTTGTAGCAATATTCCTCAATCTTGCCTTTCTTGCAACGATAAAGTGGCGGGGTGGCAATATAGAGGTGTCCGTTCTGAATGAGTTCGGGCATGTAGCGATAGAAGAGGGTCATCAGGAGGGTGTCGATGTGGTAACCATCGACGTCGGCGTCGGTCATGATGACAATTTTGTGGTAGCGGAGCTTGTCGTAGTTGGCTTCCTTACTGTCTTCGCCAAGACCATAGCGCACGCCAAGTGCCTGGATGATGTTGTTCACCTCCTCGTGCTCGAAGGCCTTGTGCCACATGACGCGCTCAACGTTGAAGATCTTACCACGAATAGGAAGGATGGCCTGGAAGTGGCGGTTGCGGCCCTGCTTGGCACTGCCGCCTGCAGAGTCACCCTCCACGATAAACATTTCGCAGTTGGCAGGGTCGCGGTCAGAGCAGTCCGCGAGTTTTCCGGGCAGGCCGCCACCAGAGAGCGGCGACTTGCGCTGCACGCTCTCGCGGGCCTTACGGGCTGCCACGCGGGCCGTGGCTGCAAGAATGACCTTATCTACAATTAACTTAGCCTCTTTGGGGTGCTCTTCAAGATAGTTGGAAAGAGCTTCGCCCACAGCCTGCTGTACGGCACCTGCAACTTCGCTATTGCCCAGTTTGGTTTTGGTCTGGCCCTCGAACTGGGGTTCAGCCACCTTGATGCTGATGACGGCGGTAAGTCCCTCGCGGAAGTCCTCACCACTGATCTCTACCTTATTCTTCTCCAACTTCTCCAGTTCCTTGGCGCATTGCTCCTCGGCATACTTCTTCAGCGTGCGCGTGAGAGCCATACGGAAGCCCTGAAGGTGCGTGCCGCCCTCGATGGTATTAATATTATTGACATAGGAATGAAGATTCTCCGAATAGGCCGTGTTATACATGATGGCGCACTCGATAGGGATGCCCTGCTTCTCGGTATTAAGGTAGATGACATCATTGAAGAGGTGGGTGCGGGTGCTGTCGATGTAGCGCACGAACTCCTGCAGTCCATCTTTCGAATAGAAGACATCCTGACGGGTCTTGCCCTCGTCGTCGGGACGCATATCGGTAAGTGTGATGGTGATTCCAGCGTTGAGAAAAGCGAGCTCACGCATACGGTTGGCCAGGATGTCATATTTATACTCGGTGGTGATGAAGATAGTTTCATCGGGCCAGAACTGCTGACGTGTACCGCGCAGGTCGGTTTCGCCCACCACCTTGACGTCGTAGAGGGGCTTTCCCTTCTCGTACTCCTGCTGGTAGATCTTGCCATCGCGGAACACTTGGCTGGTCATGTGCTTGGAGAGTGCATTGACACAGCTGACACCTACGCCATGCAAGCCGCCGGATACTTTGTAGCTTCCCTTATCGAACTTACCACCGGCATGCAACACGGTCATGACGACTTCCAGGGCACTCTTGTGCTCTTTCTCGTGCATATCCACGGGGATGCCACGTCCGTTGTCCTGAACAGTGATGCTGTTGTCCTCATTGATTGTAACTTCAATGTGTGTACAGAATCCGGCCAGAGCTTCGTCGATGGAGTTGTCCACCGTCTCATACACGAGGTGATGGAGGCCCTTTTCGCTGATATCACCGATGTACATGGCCGGACGCTTGCGCACGGCTTCAAGTCCTTCGAGGACTTGGATGTTACTCGCGCTGTAATCCGCGCCTTTCTTGATTTCTTCTTCCATTTTAGATATTTCGGTATTTTAGAATCTGAGAGCTAAGAAGTCCTATTGTGAGGCTTGGGGGGGCCTCAGGGCTTTTTGCGGCGCAAAATTAATAAAAATATGGGAAACGGCGAAATTTCAGAGCCTCTTTTTCGCGTGCGCGCGCGTAAAAAGCAAAAAAACGCAGCTGAGAGGCAAAAAAAGAGCAGCGAACCTCACGGTTCACTGCCCTTACAACAGAAATATGTACTCTTTGCTATGGACTATTAGTTTTACCCATATCAGGTAAAACGGAAGGGAGTTCAAGCTAACTTTTGGATATGGCGAGCCAACTTGGACTTCAAGTTGGAAGCCTTATTCTTGTGGATTAAATTGGTCTTTGCGAGTTTGTCGAGCATCTTCTGCACGGCGGGGAACTGATTTTCAGCCTCGGCCTTATCGGTCGTGGCGCGGAGCTTACGTACTGCGGCACGCATAGCTTTTGCATAATAGCGATTATGCAGGCGGCGCTTCTGCTCCTGACGGATTCTCTTTAGCGATGACTTATGATTTGCCATTTCGAATTACGTTACTTTTGACTATTTACTATTAAGGATACTTAGTAGTCCATAGCAGAGTCGAACTGCTCTTTAGAGAATGAAAATCTCTCGTCCTAACCGATAGACGAATGGACCAGCCTTGCTTGAATCACACATTCATGTTGCCCGAAGTGTGATTTGCGGGTGCAAAGGTACGGCAATTTTTCGTTTCCACCAAATATTTCCGCGAAAAAAGTTGCGAATTAAGCAATTTTCGTCCTTATCCTGCCCATATTCCATGTATTTTCGCTACTTTTGCAGGCAAAAAGTAGATAATTATGCAATCCCACGGCATCGTTCTACATTCCCTTCGCTACGGCGACCAGCAGATTATTCTCGACATCTTCACCGAGGTGGCGGGAACGGTGTCGTTCATCGTGCGCCTGCCTCGAGGCGGCAAACGAGGAGCGCGAGCCAGCGTCTGGCAGCCCTTGTCGCTCGTGGATGTTCTATGGGAGCCCCGTCCGAAAGCGGACTTACAAAAACCTCAAGAACTGGCGCTTTGGCAGCCATGGCGCGACATTCCTTTCCAGCCTGCGAAAGCGGCTATGGGGCTGTTCCTCTCAGAATTTCTCTCCCACGCTTTGCGCTCAGAACAGGAGAACGGTCCCCTCTTCGATTTCCTGACGAGTAGTCTGCACTGGTTAGACGAAGCCGACCGACGCTTTGCCAACTTCCATGTGGTATTCCTGCTCCACCTCTCGCGCTTTCTGGGTTTCATGCCTAATGCCGACGATTGGGAACCTGGCGCCTTCTTCGACCTACAGGCCGCATCTTTCACACTCTCCCGCCCCTTACATCCTTTTTATATAGACGCCGAGGAGTCTTCGCTGGTCTCGAAATTCCTGAGAATGGATTATCGCTCAATGCGTGCCGTGGGACTGAACGGAGTCGCCCGTCGGCGCACCCTGCAGCTCATCATTCTCTTCTACCGGCTTCACATCCCAGAATTCCCGGAAGTGCGCAGTCTCGAAGTGTTGGCTGACGTCTTCTCCTAAACCAGAGTGTTCCTTACTTTTTCTTTTTCTTAGGATAGCGACGCGCCCACCCTTCCTCGCTAAAATCAGGTTCATCGTCACGGAAAGCCGGACTATCCGAACGATTAAAGAACTGTCGCCAATCACCAGACTTATTGCCCTTGTCCTTTCGACTCGTCAGTTTCTCCTGTCCACGACTCTTGCGTCCGCCCTTCTTGCCTTCGGCTTTCTGCTGTGTCATTTCGAGACGGCGCTGGGCACGGTTCTTCCGTTCTGGCGCAGGCCTGTCGCCCTTAACCTTACGTGTTTCCTTCTGAGTCCCTTCCACAGGTGCAGGCTCTGCATAATCCACTCCGACATGACGCCCTTTGTGTTGCAGTCCCTGCATCGCCTGCAGAACACGCTGCGCCTCACCCTCCGGCACCTCGAAGAACGAGAAACGGGGACGTAGATCTATGCGTCCGACATCTATTTTCGGACCATCGACATGCCGATTGATATATCCTATAATCTCACGAGCATAGAAACCGTCGGCCTTACCCAGAGTGATGAACATCCGCTTGTAGCCTGGCTCTGCATCATGATCGCCTACACGGCGGTGAACCTTTCGTCCCTCAGCAGCCTTGCCTTTTTCTTTTTTCTCGGCTGCCACTTCCTCGATTTCAGGGGCATTGGCGTAGTAAGCCAGAAAGCGGCCGAACTCGCGACTGACAATACGCTTCAACAGATCTTCTTTATCCAACCACTCGAGTTTGCGTCGCACCTCTGGCAGGAACTCTTCGATTTCCTCCTCGTCGACCTCCACGCGTTCAATATCATCGATGACTTTCCAGAGCTGTTTGGAACAGATTTCCTTGGGCGAGGGCAGCGTGCCTCGCACGAATTCCTTCTGTATAAGACGCTCTACCTCGCGAATACGTCCGCGTTCGCGACTATGGACGATGCAAATGCTGGTACCCTTCTTGCCGGCACGGCCCGTGCGCCCACTTCGATGGGTATAAACTTCGCTGTCATCGGGCATTCCATAATTAATGACGTGGGTGAGATCATCAACATCCAATCCGCGTGCCGCCACGTCTGTTGCCACAAGCAATTGGATTCGATGCTGACGGAAACGTTGCATGGTGAGGTCGCGCTGCTGCTGCGAGAGGTCGCCATGAAGGGCGTCTGCATTGTAGCCGTCCTGTATCAGTTTGTCGGCTATCTCCTGTGTTTCGAGGCGGGTACGACAGAAAACGATGGCATAGATCTTGGGGAAATAATCCACCACACGCTTCAGAGCGAGGTACTTGTCGCTCGCGCGTACCATATAATATATATGATTAACATTCTCGGCTCCTTCGTTACGACTGCCGACCACCACCTCACGGGCATCACGCAGGTAGTTCTTTGCAATACGCTCTATCTCCTTGCTCATTGTGGCAGAGAAGAGCAGAGTGCGATGCTCCTCCGGCACGCCCCCGAGTATGGCATCAATACTCTCGGAGAAACCCATTGACAGCATCTCGTCAGCCTCATCGAGCACGACCGAGTGGACATTATCCAATCTTGCTGCGCCACGATTCATCAGGTCGATGAGCCTGCCAGGCGTTGCCACAATAATATGCACTCCCTGTTTCAGGGCACGCATTTGCGGCACAATATCGGCTCCGCCATATACGGGAAGGATGCGCACTTCGGGCAGGTATTTCGAGAAGGATTCAAGGTCGTCGGCAATCTGCAGACAAAGTTCCCGCGTGGGAGAGAGGATGACGGCTCGGGTCTGGGCAGGCTCCAGGGGCTCTGCCACCAGTCGTTGCAGCAGCGGCAGTCCATAGGCTGCGGTCTTGCCCGTACCGGTTTGGGCGAGTGCCACAAGATCCTGTGAGGTTTCTATTTGATGCGGGATGACGGCCTCTTGCACGGGCATAGGTGCCTCAAAGCCGAGTTCGGTGATGGCGCGAAGCAAGGGTTCGCAAATACCAAGTTCTTGGAAGGTCATGTAATATGGCTGATGTAATATAATTGTAGAAGAGAAAAAAATAGTCCGCAACTCCCCAAGAGAGAATTGCGGACCATCGTCTTCGCGCTTCAGGATGGGCTTGAACCAACGACCCCCTGATTAACAGTCAGGTGCTCTAACCAACTGAGCTACTGAAGCAGGCTTTTCCGAGTTTGGCGCTTCAGGATGGGCTTGAACCAACGACCCCCTGATTAACAGTCAGGTGCTCTAACCAACTGAGCTACTGAAGCAGTCTTTTCGGTCTCCTTTTTGGGGAGAAAAGCGCAGAAACGAGGGATAAATTCGCGTTTTAACGCTTTTTTCTCGGAATTGCGGGGCAAAAGTAGTGCTTTTCTCAATAAAAAACAATACTTTTGCAAAAAAAATTGCGATATATGACAAAAATAATAGGAATTGGGAACGCTTTAGTGGATGTTTTGATCCATTTGGAGGACGAAACGCTGCTACAAACGCTTAAATTGCCAAAAGGTGGCATGACCCTCATCGATGAGGTACAACTGACCGCCATCAACAATGCTACAGCCCACCTTCTTCGCCATCGCGCCACAGGGGGGAGCGCTTCGAATACCATTCATGCACTGGCTTCGTTGGGTGATAACGTTGGATTCATCGGCTCAGTCGGCGACGACGAGACGGGGCTCTTCTTCCGCCGACAAGCAGAGGCACGCGGCATAGAAACACATATCTCAACGGTGAGCGGAATGACCAGCGGCACCGCCACCGCCCTTATCACCCCCGACGGCGAACGCACCTTTGCCACACATCTGGGTGCAGCCACACAAGTGGTGCCGGCAGAAGAATTCCCCGCTATCATCCGCAAGCAGTCCTCCTCACAGGACATCCTCCATATTGAGGGCTACCTCGTTCAGGACCACCAACTCATCGAGCAGCTGCTTCGCGAAGCCAAGGCAGCAGGAATGATGATCAGCTACGACCTCGCCTCATGGAATATCGTTGCTGCCGACCGTCCATTCATCCAGCACTTAGTGGCTGACTACGTGGATTTCGTATTCGCCAACGAGGAAGAGGCGGCCGCCTTCAGCGGACAACAAGATCCGGAAGAGGCCCTGCGAATACTTAAAGAACAGGCATCCGTAGCCGTTGTAAAGGTTGGCAAACGGGGAGCCATGGGATGCCACAACGGCGTCAAAGCCTTTGCCCCAGGCCTCGTGCGGAAAGTTGTAGATACCACCGCCGCTGGCGATTTCTTTGCCGCGGGCTTCCTCCACGGATGGGTCCACGGACTACCCCTCGACCGCTGCCTCGACTACGGCAACCGCATTGCCGCCGAAGTCGTACAAGTCGTGGGCACTCAGGTCGCCGCCGACCGTCTGCTGGCCGCATTAGAATACTCATAATCCCCATTAGCCCCATCAGCCCCATTAGCCCCATTAGCCCCATTAGCCCCATAATATCATAACAAAGTATGAAACAACTTCTCCCCTTAACCCTCCTGCTGCTCCTCTCCCACCCCACCTCAGCCCAGCAGAAGAAAGAACAGACGGGTTTCGATGTCACACGCAACCTCGAAGTCTTCGCAGATATCTATCGCCAACTCGACATGTTCTACGTCGACACCATCTCTGCAGATACCGCCATCCAATGGGCCATCAACGGGATGTTGCAAGAGATAGACCCCTATACCGTCTACTTCCCCAACGACGACCAGGACGACCTGCGCCGCATGGCCACAGGCCGCTATGCCGGCATCGGAGCACTCATCCGCGCCTACAAGAAACTCGACCGCTGTGTCATCGAGGAACCCTATGAGCATTGTCCGGCTCAGGAGTCGGGCGTGCGCGCAGGCGATATTATTATAAGTATAGACGGGCGCGACATCAAAGGGTGGCCCACCTCGCGCGTTAGCGAGAACCTGCGCGGCGAGGCCGGCACCACTTTCGAACTTATTGTGCAGCGCCCAGGCGAGACAAATCAGCGTTCCTTCAAGATCACCCGCCGGCAGATCCAGCAGCCCTGCCTGCCTTGGTATGGCATCGTCGACGAAGCATCCCATACCGGCTACCTCCTTCTGACCGAGTTCACCGACCAGAGCGCCCGCGAGGTCCGCCACGCCATTCTCGACATGAAGCAGCAGGGCATGCAACGCCTCATCTTCGACCTGCGCGACAACTATGGAGGCTCTGTCAGCGAGGCCGTAGAAATCGTGGGGTTCTTTGTTCCGCGAGGCACTCTGGTGGTATCCACGAAAGGCAAAGTGCCCGCCACCTGCCACGACTACCAGACCCCTGCCGAACCCATAGACACGGTTATGCCCGTTGCCGTACTCGTGAATTCCAACAGCGCCTCAGCCGCAGAAATCGTTAGCGGAGCCCTACAGGACCTCGACCGCGCCACCATTCTCGGTCAGCGAACCTATGGAAAGGGACTTGTGCAGGGTGTACGCGAGGTTTCCTATCGCGGACAACTGAAGATTACCACCGCCCGTTACTACATCCCCTCCGGCCGCTGCATTCAGGCTTATGACTTCCGTCATCGCACAGCCGAAGGTGCCGCCACGACGCTTCCCGACAGCCTTACACGCGAGTTCCACACCCGACAGGGACGACCTGTGCGCGATGGCGGAGGAATCCTCCCCGACAGCATCCTCGCCGTGGATTCAGTACCGACGATGGTCTATGATCTCTTCAACTCCGACACCTTCTTCGACTACATCACCTCCTATGTCACCCGTCACCCCACGGCACCCCAACCCGGAGCCTTCAGCCTCAGTGACGAGGACTATGCCGCCTTCTCTGACAGCATTGCTTCCAGCAACTTTACCTACAACGGTCGCACCGCTGCCGCCCTCGACCAACTGCGGCAGCTCGCCCGTATTGAGGGACGTCTGGAACACGCTTCAGCAGAGTTCGACGCCTTGGAGCAGAAGCTGAAAGAGAACGATGTCGCCACCGACCTCCATCGTTTCCGCCATCATATCCAGCCCTATTTGGAGACCGAAATCATCAGCCGCTACCACTTCCAGCAAGGCGCCCTGCACCACCAGATGCTTCAAGATCCAGGAGTGAAGAAAGCCATAGAAACCCTCAACACCCATTAGACCCATTAGCCCCATTAGTCCCATTAGTCCCTATGAAAAAAAGAAAAGCCCAGAACACCAATCAAGCCATCATGCGCGGAGTCATCGCTATGGCGCTCATCGTACTCCTCGTCTGCTACCTCTTCCTGACTATGGTCTCCTGCTCTCCCGCCGGCGAGCGGTTTCACATACAAGGAACCATCAGCGGGGCTGAAGACTCCACCCTCGTGCTCGAGGCCATGACACTCAACGGCGTGAGAGCCATAGACTCCCTACAGCTGAAAGCCGACGGCAGCTTCGACTTCGCCGTACTGCCAGACACCAGCTCCTCACCCGAATTCTACCGCCTGCGCATCAGTTCGCAATACATAAACTTCGTCGTGCCCGCTCCAGAGGATTCGACCCTCACACTGCCCTCCGATATCACCATCCAGGCACCCTACGACCACATGGCCTCAGCCTACGAGATTCAGGGCAACGAAGCGTCGCGGATCATGAAGACCGTCACGCTGCTGAACATCCAACTCCAGCAGCAGTTCTCACAGCTCGACAAGGACGGATCGCTCTCGGCACTCGAAAAGATGGAACGTGCACGCAGCCTTATCAGCACCTACAAGCAGACCCTCAAGCGCGACTATATCATGGCAGATCCCGCCTCGCCTGCCGCCTACTTCGCACTCTTCCAAACCGTAGGCGGACAAATGCTCTTCAACCCCGAGGACGACAAGAACGACGTCCAATGCTTTGCCGCCGTAGCCACACAATGGGAGCTCCACTATCCCGGTGCCCTGCGCACAGAGAACCTCCGCAACATCGCCCTCAGAGGAATGCGCAACACCCGCCAGGTACGCACCGTAGAAATACAACTCGACGGCGAAAAAGTACACGAAATAGGCATCATCGACTTCGGATTCAACGACATCAACGGCCACGAGCGGCGCCTTACAGATTTCGCCGACAACGTCATCCTCCTTGATTTCACCGCCTACAGTCTGCCTGCCAGCCAGCAGCGCAACATCCAGTTGCGCGAACTCTACAACAAATACCACAGCCGAGGACTCGAAATCTACCAGGTAAGTTTCGACAGCGACCCGCACTACTGGAAGACCATGTGCGAGCAGCTTCCGTGGATCTGCGTGCATTGCCCCGAAGGCTTCGACAACGATATGGTGCGACTCTATTCCGTAGAAACCATCCCCGCCTACTTCCTGATAGGCAGAAATAGCGAACTAAAAGCCCGTTCAGAGAACATTCCTGATATTCAGAAGGCCATAGAAGCAGAACTTTAGAACTTTTTCATAAAAAAATTTGGTCAGTCCGAAAATAAGTCTTATCTTTGCACTCGCTAAGGCAAGAAAACACATTGCAAGAAGGGTTCCGTGCACCGAAACGGAGTCCTTTTGCTTTTGTCTTTCTCAGATTATCCATCCCAACCGGAACAAACAACTAAAAATAAAGATATGGCTTACATGACACAGAAGGGCTACGACAAACTCGTAGCCGAGCTCCAACAGCTCGAAGCTGTAGAGCGCCCAAAGGCTTCTGCAGCCATCGCCGAAGCCCGGGATAAGGGCGACCTCAGCGAAAACGCAGAATACGATGCAGCCAAGGAAGCACAAGGACTGCTCGAAATGAAGATAACACAGCTCAAGGCTACCATCGCCGATGCCAAGATTATCGACACCAGCAAGCTGAACGCCGACACCGTGCAGATCCTCACCCACGTGGAACTGAAGAACGTCAAGAACGGCGCCAAGATGGCCTACACCATCGTCAGCGAGACCGAGGCTAACCTCCGCGAAGGAAAAATCAGCGTCAAGACCCCCATTGCCCAGGGACTCCTCGGCAAGAAGGTCGGCGACGTGGCCGAAATACGTGTGCCCCAAGGACTCATCCACCTCGAGATCCTTAGCATCAGCTACGACGAGTAAACTCTATGCGCCAACCGGCAATTTCGTCTAACCGTATATTCGTCAAATTCACCTATGTCCATCTTCAGTAAAATCGCCGCAGGCGAAATCCCCAGCTACTGTTGCGCCAGCAACGACGAGTTCTACGCCTTCCTCGACATCAACCCCCTCGTGAAGGGCCACACCCTCGTCATTCCCCGTCGCGAAGTCGATTACATCTTCGACCTCACCGACGAAGAGATAGCCCGCCTCCACGTCTTCGCAGCCCATGTGGCACGCGCCATCAAGACCGTCATCCCCTGCGTGAAGGTCGGTCAGGCCGTACTCGGACTCGAAGTGCCCCACGCCCACATCCACCTCATCCCCATGCAGAGTGAGCGCGACATGCTCTTCTCCAACCCCAAGCTCCAGCTGCCAGCAGAGGAGATGCAGGCCACAGCCGATGCCATCCGCCGTGCCTTCGAACAGGAAGCGTAATAACCTTACTCAAGTTTCGCTTTAATCATTTTATAGATCATTTCAGCACCCTTTGGAGTCCAGACGAGGTAGGTGCTGTCCTTCTGCTTCCCGGCCTCCGCCTTGCGGCTCTGGAAGATGCAGCGGTAGAGGTTGGCCTCGTCGATGTACGTCATCTGCTGCATCACCGTGGTTCCAAACTGGTTACGGGTAGGGGTGTCAGCAGTAATGACGCCCCTCTCTGCGAGGCGGCTCTTCACCTGACGGGAGTTGTTGATGTCCAGCGCGCGGCATAGAAGATAAAGCCGAAATATTCATAAAATCTTTGGCATGATGCTGGTCTTTTCGTTGTTTTCTGCCCCAAGGATACCATTTTTTCTCCGAAATACCACCCTTTACCCCCGAAAAATACACATTATTTAACGATAGAGGAGAGGGTGCTGGGCGATGATGAAGCGCGTCAGCTTGCACCCTGACGAGACAGCCAACATAGTCCGCATGGATGATAAGACACTGAAAAACAAAGAATAAGCAGAACGAACTTATTCAGAAAAGACACTGACGTGAACACAGAAATGGTCAAATCTTGTCAATTGTCATTTGTCAAAATCAAAAATCGGATTTGTCATTTTGCTCACTATATATAAATATATAATATTTATTATATAGTGGCGGTTTTTTGACAAGCAGAAAACGATTTTGACAAATGACAATTGACAACATTTTGACAACTTTTAAAAACGCAAAATATAAAAACAAGAAAATGACGGAATTAAGCACATTTTTGAAAAAAAGTTGCCAAAACATTCGTGAACCGCAATGGGAATGTCGTACCTTTGCAGTGTCAAAAGATCTATCGATAATGTATAATTGATAATGTATAATGTATAATTGGCTGCGCGCGCCGATTTACAC
>JAEEGL015400753.1_pt1 | contig 16422 bp, 9 predicted proteins | sample 9134231 | NCBI WGS metagenome assembly JAEEGL01 (sample SAMN16246548, study PRJNA631951) | gut metagenome | biome: gut microbiome; feature: rumen; material: fiber-attached | host: Bos | place: Iran: Karaj | collected 2018-10
CGCCCCTGGAGTCTTATGCAACAAAGGAATACCACGAATCGCGTTCCGAAGAAGAGGAGATCGAAGAGCTTTCCGAGTGGATGGAGGGCAAAGGTCTGAAAACCGGAACTACGAACCACGAACTCATCGATGACACCGGAACAGTCATTGCGATCATTGATCTTGCATGGCCCCAGGGTATTCAAAATGGGCTCAGTGAACCCGTTGCATTGCTTTTGAATGAGACTGCAGAAACCCAAGCGACTGTCAGCAGGTACGGGTATAGATATTACACAAGCGTTCAAGAATTCAAGAATTACGTGGAGACAGTCTATCTGAGCTAGTCTTCTTGACTCCATGGATTAAACCAATCAAAAGAACTGTATTCCAAGCGAATGACGCATCATCCAAACAATCTGTAAAAAAGAGCAAGACAAAAGAACAACGGAGGAAGCAGTATGAACTCTGTCTATGATTTGTGCAAGCCCAGAACCAGCGTGTTTGCTGATACGACCCGCGACGATGTTCTCAATCTCAGTGATTTCGTAGAAGGAAGAATCGATGCTGAAAAGTTCTTTGAAGAAAACTTCAAAACAAAAGGCATGGAAATCCTTTTTAATACTGCATTTGGACGTTTCCAAGGAAAGAGCGAGACCGGTGTCATCAAACTGACGCAAGCTATGGGCGGTGGTAAAACTCATAACATGCTTGCACTTGCCTTGCTCGCCCAGCACCCTGAACTGCGCAGGAAGATTCTGGACAGTAGCGAGTTTGATGATATCGGAGAAATAAAGGTCATCGCCTTCTCCGGTCGCGAAAGCGACGCTGAGTTTGGCATTTGGGGAAGTCTGGCGGAACAGTTAGGAAAAAAGGATTTGTTTGCATCCCTGTATTCTCCGCTGCGCGCCCCTGGTGAAAGTGCATGGATCAATCTTCTCAAGGATCAGAAAGTCTTGATTCTTCTGGACGAACTGCCTCCGTACCTTGAGAACGCCAGATCCATCACAATAGGTAATTCGGATCTCTGCAAGGTCACGATCACTGCTCTGTCGAACCTGTTCAGCTCTCTCGGCAAGGAACAGATGGCCAATGTTTGCCTCGTGTTCTCCGACTTGAAGGCTACCTATGAGTCCGGCTCTGCACTGCTCCAGAACAGCTTTAAGGAACTGGAAAACGAAGCGAACCGCATTGCCATCAACATTGAGCCGGTCGCGCTGAACTCGGATGAAATTTACGATATTCTCCGCACCAGGCTGTTCGAGATTTGCCCCAAGAGCTCTTCTGCCGATGTCCTGGAGATCGCTGCCGAGTATAAAGCAGCGGTGTCCCGGGCGTCCAAATCCGGCCTGACTTCCTATTCTGCGGATAAAGTCTACCTGGGAGTCCGGGACTCCTATCCCTTCCATCCTTCTATCAAGGATTTGTACGCACGCTTCAAGGAAAACCAGAACTTTCAGCAGACACGCGGTTTGATCCGATTGATGCGTCAAATCGTGCGACAGTTCTATGAGAGTGGTCGTGCGAAGGAAACCAGTCTAATAGGTGTATATGATTTCGATTTGAACGACTCTCGGATGCTTGGCTTCATCCGTGAGATTAAGCCGTCTCTCGACAATGCGATCAACCATGATATTGCCCAGCACGGCAAGGCTGTAGCGGAAATCATCGACGAGCAATATGCTGAGAGCTTCAACTTCCCTTATGCACAGATGCTGACCAAGCTGCTGCTGATGTCTTCGCTGAATGATACCGTTAATGGTCTTCAAGGTCTGAATGATAGCGATATGCTCGGTTATCTCTGTGAGCCAGGCATCGATCTAAACCAGTACAAAAAAGTCCTTGAAGACATTAAAACGCAGTGCTGGTATCTGAAAATGGATAACCGTGGCCGGTATTATTTCCAGAACACGAAGAACATGGTCGCGGAGATGAATACGCTTGTTGACAGTTATAGCAATGAGCAGGCCCGCAAGGAACTTAAAGCCTTTTTGAAATCCAATTTCGACCCGAAGGTAAAGAACTGCTATGAGCAGCTTTATGTCATGCCTGCGGTCGATGAGATTTCCCTTGACATGAACAAGGTTACTCTCGTTATCTACGAGCCCTATACGGGATCAGGAATGCATCCCGACCTTCTGACCTTCTATGAAAACGCAATTTATAAAAACCGCGTGATGTTCCTTTCCGGGCAACGCAGTGTGATGGAGAAACTGTACGAAAACAGCAAGCGCCTCACCGCAATTCGCCAGATTCTCCAGACGATGAAGGACGAGCATGTTCCGGAGTCCGACCAGCAGTACAAGGAAGCTGTGGTCCAGCACGATAAGGCGATTCAGGCGCTTCTCTCCACGATTAGAGAAACCTTTGTCACCCTGTACTATCCCGCAAAGGGCGGTCTGACCAGCGATGACTTCAAGCTGGAGTTTAAGGAAAACAAATTCAACGGTGAAGACCAAATCGTAAAAACCCTCGCCGAAGCGCAGAAGTTCGATGATTTCTCCTCCGAGGAACGCAAGATTGAAACCCTGCGCAAGAAGTGCGAAGCCCGCATCTTCACGCAGCAGGAAATGACCTGGAATCAGATCCTTGAGCGCGCCGCCACGGAGACCGGCTGGCAGTGGTATCATCCAAACCAGATGGATACGCTCAAAAAGGCCTGCCTCAATCAGGACAAATGGCGTGAGATCGGCGGTTACGTCCAGAAGGGGCCGTTTGCGAAGGAGCCGACAGAGGTTACCGTCGAGCAGATAGGGTATGACGAAACCACAAAGGAATTTACGCTTAAGGTGCGGGGCATCCACGGCAATACGGTGTACTATGACGTTGGTGCAGAGCCTTCGACGGCATCCGCGGAGGCAGGCAATCTGTTTATCACAAAAGAAACGGATCTGTGGTTCCTGTGCGTGGATAACAGCAAGGACGATCCCCACCCCACCGGTGAACCGAAGCACTTCCTCTGCAGCGTGCCTTTGAAATACGAGCAGCGTGTCAGCTCTCAGGGCAGCGTCATGCGCCTGCAGAGTCACCCGGACTTCGAGATCCGCTACACGACCGACGGTTCCAATCCGAAAGAGTCCGGAGGACGATATACCGGAGAATTCATTCTTCCGTCTGATTGTAAGTTCGTTCTGACCGCAGTGTATAACAAGGGGCAGCTGGTTGAAGAAAAGACGATCCCAGTTACCGCCAAGCCGGAGAAGAAAACCGTTAAGATCGACGATTCCAAGCCGGTAAGCTATACGCTGAAGAGCATGAAGAAGTGCAGTGACACGGCGGCCTCTTACAATGAGTTTGCGTATCTGCAGAAGATGAAAGGGACTTTCATCCGCCACTTTACCGTCATCATCTCTGAGAAGGCTGACACAAACAACTATATGGAGATGACGACCGCATCCGTACCCTACGATGCCGGTAATCTGCAGGCCACCGTCGATCTGATTCGTGATTCAGCATTCCAGGGCAAGGACGTCATTGTGGAGTTTGAGTATAAGACGATCCTGTTTATGACCGGTACGGAGTTCAAACAGTGGATCGACATTAACAAGCTGGATATGACCGAACTCACGAAGAATGGCGAGGTAATGCAATGAGTGCCAAAAAGTCAATTTACGGTTTTGGCTTTGATCCGGACGAATCCCAGAACCATTTCTTCGTCGTGATCCCCCCAAAAGGGGAAAACGGAATGATTCGTGTGTTCGAGAGATTCGAGTGGACACTGGAGTCGCCGGAAGGTCAGGAGCCGTCCGAACTGAAAAGCGGAGAAGAGCGATCCACGGGAGGTCAGATCATTCGGAAAAGCGACACCCTGCGCATGGAGATTTCCCGGCACAAGTGGAACCTAATGGTCAAAGATATCACCGCTGAATTTAACACAAGGCTGAAGGAGGAGAAAAAGCCCATCAGCCGCTTTGCCGTTGGAGGTACACCTGTTGAGCGCTTGCTTGGCAAGGAAATGATGGTGCTACTGTGGGGCGTGGAGGATTGCGACCCCAGCAACATCCCCACCGCAATCAAAAACTGGAAAGGTCTGATGCCGGAGGAACGGTGGTGGCTCTATACTACCACAAACGCTTCGACCGGTGGACTGAAGGACCGCAAGGGATGGCGGGCTGCGCTTCGCTATGCGCTTTGCGAGAACCCCATTGAAGAAGACCCGCAGATGAGTTTCGAAGACTACGACGATACCGAGGTGTGATTATGGTTCAGAGTTTTATTGAAAAGCAATTTCCCGTTTCCAAGGTTAGTAAAGAAAGCTATAAGGAACGCAAGTCTTCTCAGGGACAGACAATTACCGGTCTCGGCAAATGGTGGGGGCGAAAGCCGTTGGGTCTTGTTCGTACCGCGATACTTGGCTGTCTACTGCCGGCGTCTGATAATCCAGAAAAGGATATGGAAATATTCCTGAAGATTATGAGCATGGACGACGAGGGACTTTGGCTTCGCAAGGAAAAGATGTTTTCTGTCGCCGAACTCTATGAGATCATCATGGGAAATCGCAGACTTGCCGGAAAATACAGAGATTGGTTTTATGAGGATTCCGGTAAAATCGCTTTGAATAAAGACTATCCGCGTGAAGAGGTCGAGAAGGCAGCGTTCTCCACGCTGAGCTATGACCAGAGGATCACCATGTGTGCCCGTCCAGAGCAGTTGGAAAACATCTCGGAGGACGCATGGGCGGACATCAATCATCACTTGGGGACGAATGCTCACAACCTCTCGGAATTGACAGCTCAGTTGTCCAAAAAGCGATTTGGACATAATGCTACAGTGGGAGATTGTTTCTGCGGCGGAGGTTCTATTCCGTTTGAAGCGGCAAGGATGGGGTGCAATGCCTACGCCAGCGACCTAAACCCGATCGCGGGTTTACTCACTTGGTCTGACCTTCACATTTGCGGTGCTACATCCGTAGAGCTTCAAAAGATTAAAGATTTCCAGCAAAGGGCATACGAAGCGGTTGACAAAGAAATCTGCGCTTTAGGCATTGAACACAACGAAAAGGGAGATCGGGCTCTCGCTTACCTCTACTGCGTAGAAGCAGATTGCCCGGAGTGCGGATGGCGTGTTCCGTTGCTACCAACAATGGTTATTGGCGTCCGTGCTGGACGAGTAGTCGCAAAACTTCACGAAAATAACGGACGATTTGACATTACCGTACACAGTGGAGTTTCTCCTTCGGAACTCAAGGATGCAGAACGAACCGGAACAACAAGGAATAGTTCCCTTGTCTGTCCACACTGCGGTAAGTCTACGCCAATATCCGCAGTCCGCCATGATCGAACTGATGAAAGTGGAAAAACCATTTATGGACTTCGCAAGTGGGATAAGAACGAGTTTGAAGCGCGCCAGGATGATGTCCTCCACGAGCGCCTATATGCTGTTCGATACGAACATATCGACATACTAGCGAACGATAAGAAGAAGTCTACTCGCTATTATCAGGCCCCCAGCAAACGTGATATGGAAAATGAGAGAAAGGTTCGTGATCTTGTAGCCGAAAAACTCACTGAGTGGCAGGATCAGGGCCTAGTACCCTCTCAGCAAATCGAATCTGGGGACAAAACCGAAGAGGTAATTCGAAATCGCGGGTGGAGCTATTGGCATCATCTGTTCAATGCTAGGCAGTTGTTTGTCCTAAGCAGATTAGCAGAACAAATCCATAAAGCAGAAACGCAACAGGAAAAAGCTGCAGGACTTCTAGGCCTAAATAAGTGCATTGATTTTAATGCAAAACTGTGCAGATGGAATCCAAATCGTGACAGTGTTGCCGATACATTTTACAATCAAGCTCTTAATACACTGATGAATTGGGGATGCCGCTCTCTAACGGCGTTAGAATCCTCTTGGTTTTATGATATTAACAAATTCTCGATTTCTGGCAACAGGTCAATTTGTGTTTGTGACGCACGAGATGTGACCACGACATCTGATATATGGCTTACTGACCCTCCTTATGCTGATGCAGTTAACTATCACGAACTGTCAGAGTTCTTCTTAGCTTGGGATAGAAAACTGCTTTTGGAAACCTTTCCAGATTGGTACACTGATAGCAAACGAGTTCTCGCCGTTCGCGGCGATGAGCACTTCAGTCAGACCATGATCGACATCTACAGCAACCTGACCCGACACATGAGTGACGACGGGATGCAGATCGTCATGTTTACCCATTCCGATCCGGCGGTCTGGGCGCAACTGGCATTGATCATGTGGAAGGCCGGTTTGACCGTTACCGCCGCCTGGAATATCGCCACGGAAACGGACGCCAGCGGCCTCAAGGATGGGAACTATGTCAAGGGCACGGTGCTCCTTGTACTTCGTAAACAGCAGGGCAACGAAGAAGCCTTTTTGGATGAACTGGCTGCAGACATCAAGCAGGAGGTCAAGCGTCAGATCGAATCCATGCAGAAGCTGGACGACAAGGAAGACCCGAACTTCTCCGATCCGGATTACGTACTGGCAGCCTATGCCGCCTCCCTCAAGATCCTTACTAGTTACAAGGCTATCGGTGAGATCGATCTTGACTACGAGTTAGACCTCGCCATCCATGACCCCTCCAAGTCCGAGGTCGTCAAGCTCATTGAGCGGGCGAAGAAGATCGCATATGACTTCATTATCCCTCTGGACTTTGAGAACTATCTCTGGAAGGAACTCTCCCCCGCTGAGCGTTTCTATGTCAAAGGCCTTGAGGCGGAAAAGCACGGAAACTATCAGATCAGCACCTACCAGGAGTATGCTCGCGGGTTCGGACTGACAAGTTACGGACAGATGATGGGAAGCGAGCGAGCGAACACCGCCCGCCTGAAGACGCCGACCGAGTTTGCCATGCGGACGGTCAGTGATGTTCCGGATTTTGAGAGCAGCACCCTTCGACTTGTCCTCCAGGCCATTCACGTTGCCATTAAAGAAAACGAGAATCCTGAAAAGGGCCTGTGGCATCTGAAGCTCAATCTGAGCGACTACTGGAACAGCCGCGACATGCTGAAGCAGCTTCTGTCCTTCCTGAAGGACACCAAGGACATCGATACTATGCCGCACTGGGCTGAATGCGGTCAGATGGCCGAACACATCTATGTTCTCGTAGATAACGATCATATCTGACAAACAGCCCCTACAGGGAAAAGAAACCTGGTATTCTGGAGGAAAATAATTATGGCCGACAAAGAAATCTATGCACTGTTTCGCTATTACGGCGACGGAATGATGGTAGAGAAGGATTTCCTATGCATAAAGCATGGAACCCCAGAAGAAATCCTTAATTGGCTGCTGAATGAAGGATATCTCACTGAAGTCTATTCTTTAGGTCAGATTATGGGATCATATTCCGATAAACCCTACCTGGATGCAATTGAAAAACTCATGCGGCTTTCTTCGGTTTCAGTCAGAACGATTGAAAAAATCGATCTTCGGATGCCATCCTGCTGTACCTGCTGTGCGGTCAACAAGAGCTTCAAGGACATGGGCTCTTTCCGCGATAGGATAAAAGCGCTGATTGCTCAGCCTATAGTTGGAACTGTTATGCAAGGCGATGACTTGAACGAGTTTTTGGAACTCCTCGACAATGCCTGCAGCTCCAAAGAGTCCTATACGGAGTTCGCTTATCATCTGCCCGGAAAATATCTCTAAACCCGCGTCATGACGAAAGGAGAATACACCCATGTTCTGGAACAAAAAGAAAGCAGATTCCGACTCTGTTGTATGGCGCGATAAGAATGGCAAAATCACTTGCCGCGGAGATTCATGTCCAAAGGATTGTGACAATAGCTGTCCAATCTGGCTCAACACCCTCGGACTGCAGATGCTTCAGCGAAATCAACCGCTTCAAGCAATCCCTTTCTTTCAGGGGGCCGTCACCATTGCACCGGATTTCACAGATGCTGTAAACAACTTAGGTTCCGCATACGGAAGCAGCAATCAGCATGAGAAGGCTTACGAGTATTTCGGAAAAGCGTTGGCAATGAAAAAGGATTACCCGAAAGCGACGTTTGGGCTGATCGTCGCAGCGAAGAACCTTGGCAAATATGATGAGGCACTGAAATACTGCGATGCCTATGATCGACTCCCCGGCTGCAGCGCAGCAGAATTGCGCCAAGAGATTCAAAGGCTTGCGTCCAGCAAACAGAACACGCCTCCAAAGCCTAGAAATTGGCTGCTTCTCGCATCGAAGTTGCTGGAATCCGGCCGCGAAAAGGGCTACATCCAATCTGATGGTTTTCCGCAGATTCCGGAGCTGCTTTTACAAGCCGAGCCTACTTGTTTGAGGCTCCTTGATGCCCAGCTAGATTATCAAGAGCATCATCCGGAGACTCAGGCTAACGGGACATTAACCATATACGCTTTTTCTGCCCTCGCAGGGATGGGCGCAGTCTATCATTGGAATGAAGACTGGGATACACTGTCAAAAACCGGAGTTTATGAAACGCTGACCAAAGAACGCGGTTTTTTTGAGATGGACGAATATGTATTCGACACGATTGGAATACCATATGGCAGCGATCCGTGCAAAGAATTAGCCCATTTTCTTTTCGTGCTGGCCAGCGAGTGCATCGGTGCTATTACAGAAGAAGGTTTGGAGATCAACCTGGATACGCTTCTTTACGGTGCCAAAGCCATGTATGCGTTTGGCATGGTCTTCGAAATGAACCGTCTGGGAATGAGGTAATTAGCCAACCAATAATACATAGCGGCAAGAGCTTTCTGCCGCTATGTTTTTGACTCCGTGATACTCCGATCGTTTTTGCTTAACAGGAGAATGCCATGCTTAACCGATATTCATCAAGGAAAACCGATTTGGGCAAACAGTTCCTGACGAACCGCCTGCAGGGAGCTGTCTCCTATGACCGTATTGCAGGCTATTTCTGCTCGTCAGTCCTGGAGATCGCCGGCGAAGCGATGGAACAGATATCAGGCAAAATCCGGATCATCTGCAACAGCACGATTTCGGCTGCGGACGTCCGGGTCGCCGGCCTCGCTTCCCAACGGCTCAAGCAGGAATGGGGAGCATTTGAACCGGAAAACGTGTATACATCACCCAATGAAGCGGCTCGTTTATTGAAGCTCTATGATCTTTTGTCTTCAGGAAAGATGGAGATCCGGGTGCTGCCTGATGAAGTGTACGGCTTGATGCATGGTAAGGCAGGCGTCATCACCTATGCCGACGGGAGGCAGCTCGCCTTTATCGGGAGCATGAACGAAACGAAGAATGCGTTGACCACTAACTATGAAATCGTATGGGAGGATAACAGCAAGGAATCCACAGACTGGGTACAAAATGAATTTGATTATTTCTGGAACCATCAGTCTGCTGTTCCCCTCAGCGACTTTGTTATTGAGGATATCAAACGAATTGGAAATCGCCATGCACTGACTCTAAAGGGTTGGCGGGATAACAATTCCGATGTTGCTCCGGTCGTCGTTGAAGAGCCAGTATATCGAAAAGAATTCGGGCTCTGGGCACATCAAAAGTACTTTGTCATGCGTGCGTTTCAGGAGCACAAAACAAAGGGTGGAGCCAGACTCCTGCTTGCTGATCAAGTTGGGTTGGGAAAAACTCTGCAGCTTGCCATGACTGCAAAGCTGATGGCTCTCTACGGAGATAAGCCGGTCTTGATTATTGTTCCGAAAACACTGTTATGGCAATGGCAGGATGAGCTTCTTACCATGCTGGATATGCCTACGGCTGTTTGGACCGGAAAATGCTGGCGTGATGAAAACGGATTTGACTATCCCTGTGACAGCGTTCGCGGTATTCTGAAGTGCCCGCGCAAGATTGGTATCGTTTCTCAAGGTATTATTACCGCAAGAACGGAAGCCGCAGAACTTCTTAAGCAAAAGCACTATGAGTGCGTGATCCTCGATGAGGCACATCGCGCCCGGCGGAGCAACCTTAATCAGGATGCGGATAAGCACCGCGCGCAGCCAAATAACCTTCTGAAGTTCCTGAATGAGATCACCTTCAACACACAAAGCATGCTCTTGGCGACTGCAACTCCAGTTCAAATCAACGCGATTGAAGCTTTTGATTTATTGAACGCCCTTGGTTTACCGAAGGAATCCAGTAAAGTCATGGGCGATGAGTTCAGCGTCTGGAGAAAAACACCGCAAACAGGGTTGAATTATGTATCTGGCGTAGCAGCCCCTCCGCAAACGGATTCTGAGATGTGGTCGATCATTCGGAACCCCCTTCCTCCGAGGACGGAGAGCAATCGCCGAATTGCCACGCTCCGCAATCAGCTGGACCTGTCCGATGACACCGTGATTTTGAGTCAAGGTGCGTTTAAGGAAATGCGTAGATCCATTCAGACCAAGGTCCGTGAACTGTATGAAGATGAGGAGTTCGTACTTCGGTATAACCCTTATGTAAGGTGCATCGTGCGCAGGACAAGAGATTACCTGGAGAATACAATAAACAAGGAAACGGGCGAACCATATCTCAAAAAGATCAATGTCAATCTATATGGCGAAAAGCCGGAAGAGGCCCTGGAACTGACTGGATATATGGCACAGGCATACCACATTGCCGAGGAGTTCTGTACTCTGCTCTCCAGCCGGGTCAAGGGTGGAGGCTTCATGTCAACGTTGGTTCTAAAACGTATCGGCAGCACTATGATTGCTGGCGAAAACACTGCAAAGAAAATGCTTGCGTGGACCAGTGATGGTAAAGCGGAGCTTGGTACATTGTATGATATTGCGAGCGATGAAGAAGAGGACAGTGCAGATGACCCGGAATCCGCCGTTAAGGATCTGACCCCTGCGGAGATCGACTGCCTCACGCGGTTGATTACTGTACTGAAGAATAATCGGGATACTGATCCGAAGTACCTTCGGGTAAAGAGCATTCTCCAGAACGGGGTTGAATCCGAGGGAGGATGGCTCAAAAAAGGCTGTATCATCTTCAGCCAGTATTTCGACAGCGCAAACTACGTTGCCGGGCTTCTTAGCAAGGATTTTCCCGAAACTCCGATCGGCCTTTATGCCGGCGGAGACAAAAGCGGCCTTTATCTGAACGGGCATTTTCAAAAGCATCCGAAAGATGTACTGAAGGCTATGGTGAAGTCACGAGAACTGCAAGTCCTGGTCGGTACCGATGCGGCCAGCGAAGGGCTGAACCTTCAGACCCTTTCCACTTTGATCAACGTGGACCTCCCATGGAATCCTACCCGTCTGGAGCAACGCAAGGGCCGCATCCAGCGAATAGGTCAACTTGCGGATACCATCCTAATTTACAACATGTGCTATAAGGACAGCGTTGAGGACCGCGTCCACTCTAAACTTTCTGACCGCCTTCAAGCAGTATTCAAAATGTTCGGGCAAATCCCGGAAGTCCTCAATGATGTGTGGATCGCCGTTGCGCAAAACAACGAAGCTCGCGCTTTGGAGATCATCGATCAGATGCCTACAAACAATCCGTTTATCATCAAATATGAGATGGAGATCCCGGACTGCGGGGATTGGGAAAAGTGTACTGAAGTCCTTGATCGAGAAGAAAAATACGCAGAATTAATGAAGGCTTGGTAAGTACCACTGATTCGGGAAGCGAATGTGGCCTAAATAGCGTTTGGGATTCTATAGGGAATCGGCTATAATCCTCTAATTCCATTCATGCAATAATGATCCTGCCAGGAGGAAATCGGAATGGTTGACTATGAGAAAATCGGCAACAGAATTCTTGAGGAAAGAAAATACATCCGCAGAATTTCACAAGAAAAGATGGCGGAAGCTCTCGGAATGTATCAAGCCGATATCAGCAATTTGGAAAAAGCTAAAAGTGGGAGTGGTATCACAGATCTTTCCAAGTTGGACATGATCGCCGACTATTTTGATATGTCTCTTGAAGCATTATTATTTGGCAGGAGGCAGGATCAAATGGAGAAATACTACGGGGCGAAGATGCAACTGAAAGAATCCACGCAGAAATGGCCCCGGAAGCATGAGAGTATTCTTCGGAAATTGATGGGTCTCAGCGATGAAGTGACTCAGGATGACTTACATCAGAAAGCAAAGGTTTTTGAATGCGGATCGTTTAGATTATACGTCGTAAATGAACACCAACAACTAATCAACAATCGGACATTAAGCGGGGAAGCGCTCTTTGACACCCTAGTAAAAGTCCATGTTTACGTTATCTATCAGGATGAGGTAATTGCAAGCCTGACAGCGGCTGCAACATTTGTCGTTCAGCATTTTGTCCCTCCCGCATTTGAAACATTGAAGACGTTTATTCTCCCTGACGTGTTTGATCTGGATGAGACGGTTCAAATACTGAATCCATACACGTTGCTCTACAAATATGCTAAAAGTGAAGAAGAGCGAGCAACAGTCGCACCACAGATGGAACACCGTTCAGATGCGATTATTCATACTGGAGAAGAACGTGTTATCTATTACGTTGAGAACGCCTATGTTAGAGAGGATTGTCGATGCAATGGAATCTTTAGAATGATGATCGATCTTCTGAAAATGCTGTCTGAGGCGTGCATTATTCGCCTGAGTCTGGAACCCACATCTGGTGCAGAGCTGGACACCGAATATGATTGCATTCCAACGTATGAGGCTTCCACACTCGGTCAGATCCATCTGAACGCGAGCATAGCAGAGCATCTTGGGTTTACGATCGATACGGCGACAGTGAACCGAAAAGCGGAACGGCTGGAGGAGGATTGTACAGTCGTGTTGGAAACTGTGCCTATCCGCAGAAACGCATACTATTTCCCAAAGCGGATTCGAAATCTGCTTAATGGCGATAGAGAGCTTCTGGCGCAGGGTAGAGCGCGGAAACGTCTTGTAGATGGTGAAGACAAAAAGCCATCCATTATCGATATTTATCATAGCGCATGGAAGAAGCTTGGCTTCATAGCATCGATTAAACTTGACTATGAGGATGAAACCGTATATGCCTTCGCACGCGGAATGGATTGGAAATCACACTGGGTAGGCGTATCGAAAGAGAATCCCTCACCGAACGGCGAGTTTGTTGAAACTATGGAACGATATGACTCACTAGCATATGCAGAGAACTCAAAATACTATCTAGGCATGATGGTCGCGGAGCAACTTCTCGGAGCTGGGTATTTTGGCACCGTTAAGCCTGAAGACGTCCGGCTTGATCTCCTTCGGTAATGAGCCTGAGGTTAGGTTTTATAAGAAATGAGCTATAGTATTTCAGCTTAAACTCATATATGCTTTGATCAGCAAAGGGGACAAAGAGTCCGAAAACGATCAAATCATACTTGATATCAGGAGGAATGGAAAATGAAGCGTTATTTCATCGAAGAAGCAAAATGTGGTGTCAGCGAAGGCGGTATGGCTTGCGGACCGATGTCTGGTTCGGTAGTTGCAGCGGTGAAATACAAGGAGAATGAAAACGAATCCAAATGGATCTATTTGGTTGAGGTAGACGGCATCACAAACTACTTTCTTACGGATGAAGACGTTTTCGACATGCTCATTAAAGAGGATGATGAAACGATTGAACGGATGAACGAATGCGCCATCAGAGAATTTGACGGTGTCAGTCTGGGGGAAGGAGATTATGACTTTTACAGTCTCCAGGAAAACGAAGGCAACCCTGCCGTACCACTGATTCGGTATATCATTGCACTGGTCAGATGTGAAATGGAAGAAATCGATGCGCTGGTAGCACTGGCTAATGGTAAGTATATCGATGAGTTGGAAATCCCGCTCAGCGATCTTGAAGAGGAGTATCTGGAGGACATGGCAGAAGAGGAAGGCGAGGAACAAGAATAACACCTCCTGCGTCCAAGTTTGATTGACATAGGGATAATTGGAACCGTCAAGAGCACAACAGCAGTATCCACGCGAATGAAATGATGCTTCACGTGGATACTGCTAGAACAGTGTTTTGGTGTGGGAATAAAGCGGCTAGCATTTTCGTTAGCAAAGGAGAAGCACAACTGATGGCATTAGAGTCTTTTGATTTAGAGCCAAGCAAGGAGAATTTGATAAAAACACTATCCGAAAATCTGTTGGACCGCAATGAGAGCATTTGGCACTTTGCACGGTTCTGTGATGCTCAGGATAATAAATGTTCGATTGCCCTTGATGCTAAATGGGGTTATGGGAAGACGTTCTTTGTACGTCATGTTCAAATGCTTATCGAGGCAGTTAACAATTTCACTTCTGCCATTTCGGAAGAAGAACGCACTTTAATCCTTGACACGTTCTCCGCCTATTCTAAATCAGGTCAGGTGTCAGCTGAGTTTGAGCCGGAAGTATGTGTATATTACGACGCCTGGTCTAATGACAACGATAATGATCCGATGCTTTCGCTCATATATGCGATTATAATGACCTCGGCACAGCGGTACTCGCTTTCTATCGATTCGGACATACTAGATACTGTAGCTTTAATTGCAGAATTAATTACGGGTAAGAATGTTGCTGACTTCATTGAACACAGAAAGCAATTGGATCTTTTACAAGACCTGCGAGTTCAAAAAGAGACGCATGAGAAGATCAGCCATTTTTTGGATTCCCTATTGCCTGAAAAAGGGAACCGCTTAATAGTCTTTGTTGACGAACTGGATAGGTGCAAGCCCACATATGCGATAAGGCTTCTTGAAAGAATCAAACACTATTTTTCTAATGACCGAATGACATTCGTGTTTTCGGTAAACATGAATGAATTACAACATTCAGTTAAATGCGTTTATGGAGAAGGATTTGACGCCAATAGGTATCTAGACAGATTCTTCGATTACCGTATTGCATTGCCACCGGCAAATATGACACGTTATTACCAATTGATAGGTCTCAATAAAGGATCTTGGGTCTATGAAGCGGTTTGCAAGGAAGTAATCAAGTATTGCTCGTTTGGAATCAGAGAGATCAACAAGTATTATCGCATGGCGAAGACTGCCGCCTATACACAGACACATTCGAAATTTTCCGACGGGTTCTCTGACGAAAACGCCATACAGTTTTCATTAATGCTTGTTGTCCCAATCGTTATTGGATTACATATGTATGATTCGAAACTCTATCACGATTTTTTGGATGGCAAAGATGATATGCCCCTAATCGATATATTGAGCAATGGTTGTATAGGATCTGGTATTTGTTCAAAGCTCCTTTCTCCATCAGAAACGTTTGGCGAGGCAAAAACAGGTCAAAAAACGGTCCAACTATCCGATAAGCTGCACGAGGCGTACAAGGCAATATTCGGTCGCGAAAACAATGGTGGAGAAATACAGATCGGCGATTGCCTTTTTAGTAGTCAGACAAAAGAGATTGTATTAAAGGCTTCAAGCCTTATTTCAGAGTATGCGGCCTACTAAGCGATGGAGATTGGACAATAATTATTGCTGGCATGTGCTGCAGGATACCATCAGGAAGCGTGGCTGTGTATTATGAAACTAATCCATTTATCTGACCTTCACTTGGGCAAGCGGCTGTCCGAGTTTAATCTGCTCGAAGATCAGGAGTATATCCTGAAAAAGATTCTTCAGATCATCGACGATGAAAATACGGTTGCCGTTATCATCGCGGGGGATATCTACGACAAAGCAATTCCGTCAGCGGAAGCGGTAAAGCTCTTCGATGATTTCCTTTGCAGCCTCGCGAAACGCGGGCTCCAGGTCTTTGCAATCAGCGGGAACCACGACTCTCCGGAAAGAATCGCTTTTGCATCCCGGATCATCGACGAAAGCGGCATACATATGTCCCCGGTCTACGCCGGCAAGATAGCGCCGATCACGCTGACAGACACATGGGGACAGATTAACTTCTATATGCTGCCGTTCATAAAGCCGACCCACGTCAGGCGCTACTATCCTGACGAGGAGATCACCACCTATACGGATGCACTGCGTATCGCTCTGGATGGTATGGAGATCGATCCGGAAGCTCGGAACGTCCTTATAACGCATCAGTTTGTAACTGGTGCCAGCCGTTCCGACTCCGAGGAGATCTCCGTCGGAGGAGCAGATAATGTCGATGCGTCCGTCTTCTCTTCTTTTGATTACGTGGCGCTCGGTCATCTCCATCGGCCCCAGGACATCGAGGGGAACCGACACATCCGCTACTGCGGAACGCCGCTGAAGTACTCCTTCTCCGAGGCGGATCATGAGAAGTCCGTGACCGTCGTTGAGTTGGAGGAGAAAGGCGTTCTGGATATCAGAACCATTCCCCTCATCCCGAAGCGGGATCTGCGGAATCTGCGGGGCAGTTACATGGAGCTGACGGCCAAAGCCAACTATGAGGGGACAAATACTGAAGACTACATCCATATCACGCTCACAGACGAAGAAGACATCCCAGACGTGATGAACAAACTGCGGGTCATCTATCCCAACCTGATGAGCCTTGACTACGATAACCTGCGCACCAGAGCAGGCGGGGACCTGACCGTCCAGGATACGGAAAGGAAAACGCCTTTGCAGCTCTTCGGCGAACTATACGAATGGCAGAACGGCCAGCCGCTGAGTGAGC
>JAEEGL017442403.1_pt1 | contig 16422 bp, 13 predicted proteins | sample 9134231 | NCBI WGS metagenome assembly JAEEGL01 (sample SAMN16246548, study PRJNA631951) | gut metagenome | biome: gut microbiome; feature: rumen; material: fiber-attached | host: Bos | place: Iran: Karaj | collected 2018-10
ATTAGCGCTAATGAAATGAATAATCCATATATTAAATTAATTATTAATAAAGAGGATGAGGCCTATTACATCAGCTTTATAAAGAAAGGAAATCAAAATTATGAGATTAATTGATCTTCCTATTCTTGGTATAGCTATATTTACTTCAATAATATTCATCCTTTTTGCCTTGCTTTTTGTGATATCTATTTATTTTTATCGCAGCAAAAAGCATCTATTATTTGCATTATCTATTATTTTAAATATTCCTTTAATTTTGATATTTGTTTGTGTTTCTTGGGAGATGTGTAAGAGTGGAAACGCCCTTACCAACTACTTTGTAATACTACCTTTTTATATTTATATTATTTATTTAGTAATCACATTTATCTTTTTAGTGCTATCCATTATTTTTCTTCAAAAGTGGTATAGAAATAATATTACTTCCGATTCCTTTATGGATGCGTTTGATAAGATGGAAGAAGGGGTTTTATATTTTGACGATGATGGTATTTGTTTATTAATCAATAGTTCCATGATCACCATTTTAGAAGGTATATTATCTCATAATATCTCTAATGCTTATGACTTTTTTAATTTATTAAATAATCAAATCATCACCACTAAGGAAGGAAAAACATATAAGTTCATTTCTTCCAATTTATCAATAAATAGAAGGGAATTGTTTTTCATCTACAAAAAAATAAATGTCCATGAATTAATCGCTTTTGATATCACTGATTTATCTAATGCCAATAAGCAATTACAAATTGATAATGAAAAGATTCTTCTCCATAACCAATCTTTAATGGAATATAACAAAAATATGCAAAACATCATTAGAAATAAGGAGATATTGTCAGCGAAGATAAGAATCCACGATGAAATGAATAATTTATTATTAAAAACTTCTTATTTATTAACAAGTGATGATATCAAAGAGAAAAAAGAAATATTAAATAAACGGAAGAAAAATATTTTATTGTTATGTAAAGAAGCAACTAGCGAAAATGAAGAAAATATCATCGATGATTTATTAACTCTTGCAAACGGTGTAGGTGTTTCTGTTACTTTCCATAACTACCAATTACTAAAAAATGAAGAAGTGATTAAATTATTTATTTACGCAGCGAAAGAGTCGATATTAAATGTGGCAAAACATACAAAATCAAAACGATTAAATATTGATGTTAAATTAGAAAATGGTAAATACTACCTATGTTTTATAAACGATAATTCTTCAAACAAAAATAAACCTATCTCATTAGGTGGTGGTTTAAAGGAATTACAAAGACATGTTAATTCTTTAAATGGTATAATGTATATAGAGAACAACGATCAATTTATTTTGACAATTGAGGTGGATTATGCCGTATAAAACATTAATCGTAGAAGATCAAATGATGCCAAGACAGCTATTCGAAATATTTGTGAAAAATAGCGAGGAATTTACCCATGTGGCTTCTTTAAGTGATGCTTCTTTAGCTTTAGCGTATTGTCAAAATTTACCAGTTGATTTGGTCTTAATGGATGTTTATACCGCTAGAAATAGCAGTGGATTATTAGCAGCGCGTGATATAAAGGCTAGCCTGCCAAATATTAAAATCATTATTGTCACTTCTTTAGCAGAATATTCTTGGATTGAAAGGGCAAAGAAATATGGCGTTGATTCTTTTTGGTATAAAGAAGCTAACGAAGAAAACATCATCGAAGTGATGAAGAAAACCATGAAAGGTGAGCATATTTATCCAAATACGACGCCTGTTATTAAATTAGGAAATGTCACAAATCACGATTTAACTACACGTGAATTAGAAATATTAAAAGAGATGTTAACGGGTGATTCTAACGCAGAGATCGCTAAAAGGTTATGTATATCTGCTGGCACTGTTAAAAGGCATATTGAAAACATGATATCAAAAACTGGTTTACATAGCCGTACTGAATTAGCCGCGGAAGCTGGAAGACTTGGTATTGTCATTCGTGACTATTAAATAAAAACCTTAAAATAGAATGGAATTATATTCCAAATAAATCATAAAGTCGGTAAAAATGTGCCAATCGGCACAAAAAAATCCTTTTTCTTTATGCCATAATTTATCTAGGTTTTAAATAAAAAGGAGGATAATATGAAATTTAAAAAGATAATTACTCTATTTTCGTTATTTTTCTCCGTTGGCATTCTTTCAGGTTGTAATTCAGCAAACGACAATCCATCAGGTGGTGGATCTGAACAACCTGCTCACGTTCATAGTTACGTTGTAAAGAGTACTGCGGAAAAATATTTAGCATCTGCAGCAGATTGTACACATCCTGCTAAGTATTATTATTCTTGCTCTTGTGGCGAAGCTTGGACTGAGACATTTGATTCCGGTGAAGCACTAGGTCACAAATGGCATCAAGAAGTTGCTCCTAAATACTTAGCTAGTGAAGCAAGCTGTAAATCACGTGCACTTTACCATTTGTCATGTGAAAGATGTGGAGAAGCATCAAGTGAAACCTTTGGTGTTGGTGAACCTTCTGCTCATAAATTTACAAAAGTAGTAATCAGCTCTGAAACTCTTAAGAGTGAAGCAACATGTACAACCCCAGCTTATTATTACTATTCTTGTCAAGACTGTGGTGAAATCGACCATGAACATTCAGTTTCAGTTGGAGATCCATTAGGACACGTATGGGAAGAAGTTGCTGATTCAACACATTTAGTAAAAGAAGCTACTTGTTTGGATAAAGCTGTCTACCATGTTTCATGTTCAAGATGTCGTGAAAATCATCCATCAATGACATTTGAATATGGTGATCCACTTGGTCATGAATTTACAGTTTATGAAGATAATCATGATGCAACATGTACACATAATGGTACAGAAACTGCTCATTGTAATCACGCTGGTTGTGAAGCAACAGATACAAGAGAAATTGAAGATTCAATGTTAGAACACTCATTAGTTGAAGAAGTTCTTCCACAATATCTCAATACAGCAGCCACATGTTTAGAAGATGCTACTTATCGTAAACACTGCGAAAATTGTGAATATATTAGTAATGAAACATTTGTCGATCCTGATTCTAAATTAGGACACGATATTAGCCCAATTACAGGTCATTGTACACATGAAGGCTGTGAGGAAACAGTTGCAATGCAAATCGAGGCTGATTATGGTGATGGAGCATTCAAATATGTTGATGCCGATGATGAAGATATGCTTCTCGATCTTCCAAAGGATAATAAAGTAATTTACGATTTTAAATTTACAGGTTCAAAAGAATCTACAAATTTCTACTTTATTCCTAGACGAAGTGGTGGTCAAGTTTATTCTTCTAATGTATCAATTTCAGCTTTTGATGAAGATGGTAACACTGTTGATTATCGTAGAGTCCAAGGAAGCCGCTCAACTTATATATTTGATAGAAGCTTTAACAAAGATTCACATCTATATGTTCATGTAACAGCTAGATATACTGGTTTTGAAGACTTCTTCTTAGGGTTTGCAACACATCAATATACTAATTTGAATTATGTTCCTAGAAAAATTGCTACTTGTGTTAGCCCATTGATGCACAGTCACTTCACATTTGATGAATCTGAAACTGTAGGAATGTGGATTAACGATGTTGCTAATGCAATATGGCCAATTAGTGATTATTTTGATGGCGAAGAAGGCACAGGACATGAATTAACTCATTATGTTGCAACACTTGCAACAGCGGAACACCCAGGATTAAAAGAACATTGGTTCTGCGAAAAATGTGGTGGATATTTCTTAGATCCTAATGTTGATGTAGAATGCAAATATGAAGATTTATATAATGATTTACTCTATGGTAAAGTCCGCGATGTAGTAGCAATCCCTAGTAGAGGAACAATGATAAAAGTTTTGATTACTCATGATGCTGGAGAAACGCCTATTGAAACTAATGATCCTAGATACATTAGTGGTTCTCATTACTTAATAGCTCATATTATTCGTGATAACAATACTATTGTTGAATTTACAGTAACTCAAATAACAGTAAACAATCACATGGGAGAGTTCATGCTCCGTGGAGTTGAATCTTCAACCTTTGCAACTTACGCACCAGTTGCTGTTTGGTTCCATCTTGCTTAATCAATATCTACAAAAATAAATTTTTAGACTAAGGTTCGCCTTAGTCTTTTTTGTTAATTTAATTTAAAGATAACGTTAAATTCATATTTTTGCATAAGTAAAGATTCATTTAATTGATATATTTCAAATATTTGACTTAATGTAAAGTCTAAATATTCAAAGAAATTTATTAGGCAATTATAATAAAAATAGAGATAAAAAGGAGGCATAATATGAAATTTAGAAACCTATTATTTTTATCGTTGTTAACTGGAATTTTCCTTATTTCTTCTTGTGGAGGAGGAAGTGAAATTATTCCTGAACCACCAGTTCATGAACATAGATGGGGAAATCCTACATATGATTGGGCCGCTGATTTTTCTAGTTGTACTGCTAAAGTTGTATGTTTAGATAATTCAGAACATGTTGAAACTGAAACTAAAAATTCTGTATATACTATTCAAACTGAAGCTGGTTGTTTAACCGATGGTCAAGGTCTTTATACTGTTTCCTTTGAAAATAAAAAATTTAAGACACAAACTCACGAAGTTAAAATTGATCAAAAAGGTCATAGTTGGGGAGCACCAACATATGAATGGAATGATGATTTTAGTAAGTGCACAGCAACAAGAGTATGCTCAGCAAATTCAGAGCATAAAGAAACTGAAACGGCAGATTCTACTTATAGCGTTATTAGTGAATCGACATGTAATCAACAAGGTCTTGGTAGATTTACAGCAACCTTCACAAATACAGCTTTTACAGTGCAAACTCATGAAATAAATCTTGAAATAAACCCAGAAGCTCATAATTATGTTGAAAGTACAGTAGCAGCTACAGCTGATGAAGAAGGATATACACTTCATACTTGTGAACGTTGTCATAATTCTTATAAAACAAATATTACATCAGCAGAAAATAAGTTTACTTATGAAGAATATAATGGTGGATATAAAATCACAGAATATACTGGAGAAGCAGAAATCATTAATGTTCCAGCAACTCATAATGGTTTAGAGGTAAAATTTCTTCAAAGCATTAGCACAGGAAGAGTTGTTAATATTCCAGATTCAATAACTCTTTTTGGTGGATGGTGTTTTCAAAATAATACAACACTTGAAGAAGTTAATATTCCAAACGGAGCAACTGAAATTCCTCAAGCAATGTTTTCCGGTTGTTCAGCTTTAAAATCAATTGTAGTACCTGATTCGGTTACAAGTATTGGCCAATATGCCTTCCAACGTTGTAATTCGCTTGAAGAGATTACTTTGCCATTCATTGGGATGAGAAATGACTCTACAGCATATAGATACTTAAATTGCATTTTTGGCGGCTTCACTTATGATGGTGGAGAACAATATATGCCTCAATCCCTTAAAAAAGTTATTTTAAGTAGTGCGTGTACTGAAATACCAGGTTACGCTTTCTATAAATGCAAATATTTAGAAGAAGTTGTTATCGGTGAAAACGTAACAAAAATAATGATGTATGCATTTGGTGATACAGAAAAAATAAAAGAAGTAAATATTCCTAAAAATGTTAGTGAAATAGATTCTCAAGCATTCGCCTCTCTTAATGGCAAAGATTGTATAGAAGCAATAAATGTAGATGCAGAAAATGAAAATTATTCAAGTGATGATGGAATTTTATATAACAAAGATAAAACTAAGCTTTTACGTTTCCCTTCAGGTAAAAATGCTCAATCGTTTGCTATTCCAAACGTAGTAACAGAGATTGGAGACAATGCTTTTAGACGTTGTGAACAACTATTAAGTATTACTATGAACGACAATGTCAAAACATTAAATGCTCAAAACTTCTATGGTTGCTTAAATGTAACTTCTATAACCTTATCAAATGCTATTAAAGATATACCGGCGCAATGTTTTAAAGCATGCAAAAAATTGCCATCAATTACTCTTCCAAATAGATTAGAAACTATTGGTAGATATGCTTTTGATGAATGCAACGCTTTAACATCAATTACAATCCCTGCAACAGTTATACGTATTGAAGAATATGCTTTTACATATGCAATGCAAAGTATTATATTTGAAGGAAATATTCGAAATATTCTATTTGAAGAAAATTGGAACAAAGAATTAAATCGAATAACAACAACTGTTGGAGGTAGTCAAACACCATATGGCATCAAAATTAATAATGAAACGTATGTTGGAGCAAGTTATTTAGGTTTTGGGGCTGTGGATAGTCAAAGAAGATATTTACAGTTTTATGTATATTACAATTTGACAGTAGGTGATGAGTTTGTATTTTATGATGATGTAGCTCATGAAGCTTTCTCAATAGCACTTGATCCATATTCATTAGGTGGAACAAGTTCAACATCAGAAGAGTGGAAAGAATATTTAGCTTTTGATGGAACAAAATATACTGTAAGAAAAAGCCAGGTATATGCTTTCTATATCAAAATTGATGGTAGTAGCAATAATGTTTACATCCAATAGTCTCTTATTTTGATTTACTAGGATTGATAGATTGTTATCAATCCTTTTTTTATTTCTAGCGATTTAATCTTTATAGATTAAAATGTAGTCTTATGATTACATAGTTTTATATTTTGAAAAGAATTTATAACTGATTATTTGTAAAAGAAGTGAAGAAGGAAATAAAAGATATGAAAATTTCTTTCCTTTAATAGATGATGAAAAATACATTAGAAAATAAATATTTCTATTTAAAAAAGATAAAGCATATATAATGTATTTATAAAGGAAAAAACGATGGCAACTAAAGAAAGAATTAAAACGATTTTATCGAGAAAATATTATCTACTTTCAAGTAATTATCACGGAAGTTTTAAAAGTCATAAAATTTATGATCAATTTTTAATTTTAGATTTTTCAATTTTAAAAGGCGTAATTGAAATCGAAATTGAAAATTTAAATACAAATGTCGTTTTTAAATTTTCAAATATTAATGAAGGACTTCACGAATTTAAATTAGACAAAAATACTAAATATGCTTTTAGAATAAGTGCTGGTGAAGCAAGTGGATATCATTCTCTTAAAATTAAAACAATTAAAAGAGACGATCACTCTATTATTTATTAAAAGAATTATTTTTATTTATAATATAAATAAGGAAATTAAATGAAAGTAGCTTTTGTTTGCGGAAGATTTGAGCCAATTCATAAAGGACATCAATTATTAATTGATGAAGCTTATAAACTTCAAAAAGATGTCGCTATTTTAATTTGCTCTTCTCAAGAAAGTAGAACGAGTCAAAATCCACTTTCATTTGAAGAAAGAAAGAAGTTAATCGAGAAAATTTATCCTAAAGCAATCATCATTCCTGTTCCAGATATGGGAATTGGAAACAATGAACGTTGGGGAGATTTTCTTTTATCAGTTTTAAAAGAATATGATTGCGAACCTAAATATTTCGTGACTGGTGAAGAAGAACGTAGAGAATCTTGGTTTAGAAAAGAAGTTTTAAAAAAGATGAAAATCATTAAAATTTCTAGAAGTCAAATTGTAATTTCTGCAACTGAATTAAGAGAAGATATTAGAAATAATAATATAGAAAAAATTAATGAATTTATGCCTCAAGAAATAGTTGAGGATATTATAAATTTAAGAGAAGTTTTCATTGAAAGCGCAAAAGAAACTTCAACAAAAAGTATTTAAAAATTTTATATAAATAAAACTTTTCAAAATTATTTGTTTTTACGTAAGTAAAAAGATGCAATATTTCTTTATTTTTGAAACGTTTTGATTTATTATTTTATTTGAGTGTAGAAAGCGCTTTCATAGGAGGAATAATTTATGGACTACAATGCCAAAAGCATTCGAAATGTGGCCGTATTTGGCCATCAAGGTAGCGGTAAAACAAGTTTAGTTGAATCACTTTATGCTACCGTTTATAAGAAGGAAAAAGGTTCAGTTGAAAAAGGAACAACAGTTTCAGATTTCACAGCTGAAGAAAAGAAAAGATTAATGAGTATCTCTACAAGTGTCGTCCCACTATTTTATAGAGATCACAAAATCAATTTACTTGATATCCCTGGAAATGATGACTTTGTTTATGAAAGAATCGCAGCATCACACGCTGTCAAAGGCGCAATTCTTGTCATCAATGCAGGTGCAAAAGTTGAAGTTGGAGCTATCAAAGCTTTCAAAACATTAAGAAAAAGAGGAATCCCATTTATTGTTTACGTCAATAAAATGGATAAAGATTACCCAGATTATGAAGATATCTTAAATGATATTCATGCAAAACTTGGAAAATCATGTATTCCATTCACATTACCACTTGGTCACGCAGATAAATTCGATGGTATCATCAATGTTGTTGACTTAAAGGCAAGGAAATATAACGGAAAAGAATGTGTTGATGATGAAATTTATGAAGATAAGAAAGCAAAAGTTTTTGAACTTCATAACTCAATTTGTGAAGCAGTCGCAGTTACAGATGATGCTTTACTCGACAAATTCTTCTCAGGTGAACCATTAACAAATGAAGAAATTCATGAAGGTTTAAGAAAAGGTGTTTTAAATGGTGACTTATATCCAGTCCTATTTGGAAGTGCTTTAAATAATATTACAATTAACACCTTACTTAACATGATGGTTGATTACTTACCAAGTCCTGCAGATTTAAAACCATATATTGCTAATGACTTAAATGGTAAAGAAGTCGAAATTAAAACTGATGAAAAAGCTCCTTTCTCATCATTTATCTTCAAAACTTCAGTCGATCCATATTTAGGTACAATCAACTATGTTAAAGTCACTAGTGGTACAATCAAAAATGGTGATGAAGTATATTGTCCAAATAACAAATCATATGTCAAAGTTTCACTTGCTCAACCATGTGGAAAAGATATGCAAACAATGGATTTAGCAGTTGCTGGTGACATCGTTTGTTTAACAAAACTTCCAGAACTTGACACTGGTTTCACACTTTGTGACAAGAACAATATTGTTCAATTTAAGCCTATTAACTTCCCAACAGCTGTTTTTTATAGAGCAGTTGCTGCTGAAAATAAAAAAGAAGAAGAAAAACTTGGTGCAGCTCTTTCTAAGATTTCAAAAGAAGATCCAACTCTTGAAATTAAGAGAAACGCAGAAACAAAACAATTATTAATCGGTGGTGTTTCAGAATCACACGTTAATTATGTTTTAAGCAAAATTAAATCACAATTCAACGTCGCTATTACAACCGATGATCCAAAGATTTGTTACCGTGAAACAATTAAAACTGAAGCAAATGGTAATGGACGTTACATCAAACAATCTGGTGGTTCAGGTTTCTATGGTGTTGTCGAAATGAAATTTGCTCCAAGTGAAGAAGTTTCGTTCTCAGAAGAAGTTTTCGGTGGTGCAGTTCCAAAGAATTACTTCCCAAGTATTGAAAAAGGTTTCTATGAAGCATTAAACGAAGGTTTACTCGCTGGCTTCCCAGTCATCAACTGTAAGGCTGTCTTACTTGATGGTAAATATCACCCAGTTGATTCAAACGAATTAGCATTTAAGATGGCTTCAATTCTTGCTTTCAAAGATGCTTACATGAAAGCAAAACCAACAATTCTTGAGCCAATCTTAAGAGTCTTCATTTATGTTGATAATGTCTACATGGGTGATGTCTTAAACGATCTCAATTCAAGAAGAGGTAGAATCCAAAATATCGTTGATCAAGAAGATGATTCAACAATGATTGAAGTTTTAATCCCTGAATCAGAAACACTTGACTACGTTACAAAACTTAAAGTTTTAACTCAAGGTAGTGGTTACTTTGTCAGAGAGTTTGAAGCTTACGAAGAAGTTCCAGCTCAACTCAAAGAAAAAGTTATTAAAGAAAATTCATTACTTAATAAGCAATAGAAAAAACGAGGGAAACCTCGTTTTTTTATAAAAATAATTTAGTTTTGCAGGCTTTTTTGTATTTAACAGCTAAAATAAATTAGATTAATATAGCATTTTGATGCTATATTTAATATAATATTTACATATGGAAACTAAACAACATTTTACGTTAGATGAGTCATTTGACTTTAACATAATTAAAGACTTGTCACTTGAACAATTAAACGTTTTAAGTGGCGATGTTAGAGAACTTATTATTGATAGATGTAGTGAATTTGGTGGTCACTTATCTAGTAATTTAGGGATTGTAAATTTAACAATTGCTCTTTTTAGATCGTTTGATTTTAATAAAGATAAAGTTATTTTTGATATTGGTCATTATACCTACGCTTATAAAATTTTAACAGGTAGACCACTTAGAAATTTAAGACTTGAAAATGGTACTGATGGTTTCCAAAGAATGAGTGAATCAAAATATGATTTTTATGATGCAGGTCACTCATCAACATCAATTTCTGCTTGTGTAGGTTTTGCAAAAGCTAGAGATTTTAAACGTGAAAATTATCATTGTTTAGCTGTTGTTGGTGATGGTGGAATCGCTAATGGACTTTGTTTTGAAGCACTTAATAATTTAATCGTTGATAATACGAAAATAATCATTATTTTAAACGATAATGAAATGTCAATTTCACCTACAATTGGTGGCTTATCATGTATTTTAAAAGGCATTAAATATAATCCTTTTGCAAGTTATGTTTTTAAAGATGCAAATTTTGAATATATTGGTCCAGTTGATGGTGATAATTTTAAAGAGATGGCTAAAGCTTTTGAAAGAGCAAAGAAAACAAAGAGATCTGTTTTAGTCCATGTAAAAACTAAAAAAGGTTTAGGCTATAAATATGCAGCTGAAGATAAAACTGGTGAATTCCATTATGTAAATCCTTTTGAAAAAGATTCTGGACATCCAAAATTTAATTTCAAAGCTGGTCTTGCTAGTTTTTCAGAGACATTTGCAAATTTAATGGATGAAGAAATGGCAAACAATAGAAAAGCTGTTGCAATTTGTCCTTCAACAACAATAGGTTCAGCTCTTACTGATGTCTTTTCAAAATATCCATTAAGAACTTTTGATTGTGGTATTAGTGAAGAACATAGTGCTGTTTTTGCTGCTTCACTTGGCGTTAATGGTTTGCATCCATATTTATTTATGTATTCGACATTCTTACAAAGAGCTTATGATGAAATAATTCACGATATTACTCGATTAAATGTGCCATGCACAATATTAATTGATAGAGCTGGTTTAGTAGGAGCAGATGGAGAAACTCACCAAGGAATTTATGATGATTCATTCTTTTTCTCGATTCCAAATATCGCACTTGCAATGCCTCACGATATAGAAGATGCTAAGAAGTTATTTAAACTTGCTACAACTTATGAGCATCCATTTGCAATTAGATTTACTCCAAATTACAAATATCACGATGATGATTTTGTTTCTTCAAAACCAATTAAGTTTGGTTCATGGGAAGTAGTTAAAAAAGGTAAAAATAAGAAAGCAATTATTCTTTCAGTTGGACCACATATTAACGATATTTATCGTGCTTTTAAGGATAACAACGATATCACAATTGTTAATGCTTTATTTATGAAAGAATATAACAAAGAAGAAGTTGAAAAGCTTTCTGCATATAAAAAAGTTTATATATATGATCCATATGGCGTAGAAACAGGTTTCTGTTCTAACATTTTGCTTGAATTAAATAAATTAAATTTCAAAGGCAAAGCAAAAATTAGAGCAATTCCATTGCAATACATCACAAAAGGTACAAAAGAAGAGCAAGAAAGACGAATTGCTGTTGATGTCGATACTTTTGTTGATGATTTTAATAACTTTATTGCTCAATGAAAGTTGAAGTATTAAAACCAATTTCATATTGCTTTGGAGTTACCAAAGCTATAGATACAGCATTAAAAATTAGAGAAGAACATAAAAATAATAATGTCTATTTTTTTGGTGACCTTGTCCATAACAAGAATGTTATCGAATATTTTGAAGAAAAAGGAATTAAAGTAGTTCCTTTTAATGAAGAAAATGCTTTTGATCAATTAGCAAAATTTAATCAAAATGACATAGTGATTTTTAGTGCTCATGGACATAATAAAAAATATGAAGATTATTTAAATTCAAAAGGAATTAAATTTTTTGATACAACTTGCATAAAAGTAAAACAAATTTTAAACATTATTGAAAATAGTGACAGAGAAATTATTTATATAGGAAAGAGAAAACATCCAGAAACTTTTGCTTCACTTTCTTATTCAGATAAAATTTATCTTTATGAATATGGAAAAGATTTTGATTTTTCTAAATTAAAAACTGATAATCCAATAGTATTAAATCAATCCACTTTAAGTTTCTTAGAATTGAAAGAGATTTTTGAAAATATTCGAAAAAACCTTCCAAAAGCCACTATTTTTGATGAAATTTGCGGTGCAGCAAGAATTAGACAAGAAAATATTTTAAATCTTCATGACAAATTTGATCTAATTGTTGTCATTGGAGATTCAAATTCTAGTAACTCAACTAAGCTATTTGAAATTTCAAAATCATGTAATAAAAAAGCAAAATCAATCATGGTTGCAAATTTAGATGAAATTAAAAAACTTGATTTAAAAGAATATAAGTCAGCTGTTTTAACTAGTGGAACAAGCACGCCACTTGCTATAATAAACGCGATAGAAGATTATTTGAGGACCTTGTAGTATGAAAGAAGAATTTAAATTAAAGAAACCAATCAACCACATCGCTTTTATTATGGATGGAAATGGAAGATGGGCAAAAAAGAGATTGCTTCCAAGAACTGCAGGTCATAAAGAAGGATGTAAAAGAATTGTTGAAGTTATTAGATATTGCAAAAAACTTGGTGTAAAATGCGTTACACTTTATGCTTTTTCAACTGAAAATTGGAATAGACCAAAATCAGAAATCGATTTATTGTTTAGATACTTAAAAGACTTTTTTAACGATTATATTCAAGAATTTATCGATACTAAAGTTAAAGTTAGAACGATGGGAGACATTTCAAGACTTCCAAAAGATACAGTTGAAACAATTGAAAAAGCAAAAGAATTAACAAAAGATTGTGATGAACTTGTTTTTAATATTTGTTTAAACTATGGTTCACAACAAGAAATCGTCAGAGCTGCAAAAGAAATAGCTATCGAATATAAAGAAGGAAAACTTGATTTAGAAAAATTAGATCCAGAAACATTTAATGCTTATTTATATAGTAAAGATCTTCCAAAAGTTGACTTGATGATTAGAACTAGTGGCGAAGAAAGATTATCTAATTTTATTCTCTATCAAGTTGCTTATGCTGAATTCGTATTTACTGATACATATTGGCCAGATTTTAAAGAAAAAGAGCTTATCGAGTGCTTAAAAGAATACGAAACTCGAGATAGAAGATACGGAAAAATCGAAGAATAATCATTTTCGATTAGTTTTTGTTGACAGATACATTTAAATAAATGTATATTTATTACGTTAAATTAATTAACATTCGTTGAGTGCCCATTGGCATTCATATTTTTTTGAAGGGGGTCTTTGATGGAAGAACTTGAACAAGTTAGAACTCTAATTTCAGAAGAAATTTCTAAAAAAGGTTTTGATTTATATTCGTTTAAATATCTTGCAAAAAAGAAAACATTAGAGGTTATTGTCGATAGATTAGAACCTATTAATCTTGATGATATAACTGAAGTTTCCAATTTAATCAGTGATTTATTAGATGAACATGATTTTACTGAAGATGCATATGTATTAGACGTTTCAAGTTTAGGCGTCGAAAAACCTATCGCTTTAGAAAAGTTAAATCTTTATGTAGGCCAATATGTAAATTTACATCTTTCAAATCCATATAAAGGTTTAAATACGATTGAAGGTAATTTAGATTTAGTTGATGAAAATAATGTCATCATCAGCTATAAAGATAAAACTCGTTTAGTAAAATGCGAGTTAGCAAGAAAAGACATTGATAAAGCCAGATTAGCTATTAAATTTTAGGAGAAAAATTTATGAGAAAGAGTCAAACAGGACTTAAAAAGTCAGCATTTATTGAAGCAGCCCAAGCCATGGGTTCAGAAAAAGGCGTATCAGAAGAAGCATTATTAGCTGCTTTAGTTGAAAGTTTTAGAGTTACTTTTGCTAAAAAGATTGAAGATGAATTCAGAGTTGAAAAACCATCAGGAAAATCAAAAGCTAAAGAAACAGTTAAACTTCCAGATGCTTTAATTAGAACAGAAATCGATTTAAAGAAAGGTAAAATTGAAGTTTACCACCAATGGTTAGTTGTCAACGATGATGATGTTCAAGACGACTATATTGAAATTGGATTAGAAGATGCAAAAGAAAAGAATCCAAAATTAAAAGCTGGCGATTATTATGAAGAAGAATTAGATTTTAACAATCTTAATAAAGTCGATGTTAATCGTTTTGTTTCATGCTTCAGACAAAAGATTTCAAAGGCTGAAAAAGATGCTTTACTTGTCTCATTTGAAAATAAGATTGGTAAGATTGTTACTGCTGATGTCGAAAGATTTGATGATAGAAAAGTATTAATAGTTAATCTTGGAAAAACAAGCGCTTCACTTTATAAGAGTGATTTAATTGGCGATGAAAAATTCCAACAAGGCGATAAAATCAAAGTCTATGTTAAAGGTTTTGAAAAAGATGATAAGAAAGGTCTTGTCCTTAAAGTTTCAAGAAGCCACGACAATTTCTTAAAATGTCTTTTCGAACAAGAAATTCACGAAATCTATGATGGCACAGTCATCATTAAAGATGTTAAACGTATTCCTGGCAAGAGAAGTAAAGTTGCTGTTTATAGTAACGATCCAAATGTTGACCCAAGTGGTGCATGTATTGGACAAAACGGTAGCAGAATTCAAGCTATTGTTTCTCAACTTGGAAATGGTGGTAAAGAAAAAGAAAAGATTGATGTTATCACATGGAATCCAAATTTAGGACTTTATCTTGCTGAAATCTTAAAACCAGGTAAAGTTTTAGGAATGAATATTAATGAAGAAGAAAAAACTGTTACAGCTGTTTGTGAAGATGGAACTGGTACATTTGCTATTGGTTTCAAAGGCACAAATGTCATTCTTGCTTCAAAATTAACAGATTATAAAGTTAGAGTTTTAGATGAATCACAAGCTCTTGAAGAAGGAATTACATATAGACCTCTTGAAGAATTTGAAATCGAAGCTAAAGAAGAAGAGAAACGTAGATTTAGAGAAAGACAACAAAGAATGAAATCAATTGTTTCTTCTTTAAACCCAGTTGCTAGTGAAGAACCTGTTACAAAGGTTGAAGAACCAGTTATTGAAGAACCAGTTTTCGAAGAAGAAAAACCTGTTGCTCAAGAAGTCGAGTTTGAAGAACCAGTTACTCAAGAAGTTAAAGTTGAAACTCCTGTTGAACAACCAGTTACTCAAGAAGTTAAAGCTGAAGAAAAAGTTGAAGAAGTCGAAAAGAGAACTGTTAAAACTACAACAACTCTTGAATCTCTTGAAAAACTTCTTGATGAAGAAAAGAAATCATCTGAAAAGAAATCAACTTCAAAGAAAAAATATAAGAAAGACGACAAAAAGTCCTCAGATTCTGAACAAAATTCTGAAAATCAAGATAAGAAACCAGTTAAGAAAATGGATATTTATACTGAAGAAGAATTACAACAACTTGATGAAGAATTGGAAAATTTCGATGACTACGATGAAGAAGAGGAAGAATACAGCGACTACGATTTAGACGAATATTACGAGGAATAATATGAAGAAAATACCTACTAGAAGATGTGTTGTAACAAAAGAAGTGTTTCCTAAAGAGGAATTATTTCGTGTTGTCAGAACTCCTAGTGGTGAAGTCATTTTAGATATGACTGGAAAAGCTAATGGTAGAGGCGCATACGTTTCTAAAAATGAAGAAACTATCGAACTTGCTAGAAAAAAGAAAGTTCTAGATAAATCTTTAGAAGTCGAAGTACCAAATGAGATTTATGACAGAATGATCTTATTCTTAAAAATGAAGTAAGTTTTTGAAAGGGGGGTTTTATGAAAAATAAGAACAAAAGTTATGATAATAAAGAAAGAGCAACCAATATTCAAACAAAAGGGAATAATGCTAAATCTTTTAATAAAGTAAATAATGGTGTTTTTGTATTCACAAAATCACTCACTGTTGGTGAACTTGCAAAAGAGTTAAATATTAATGCAAGTGATATCATTAAAAAATTATTTTTACAAAAGAAATTAGTCACCATTAACCAATATCTTGATGATGATACAATTGGCGAACTCTGTTTAGAGTTTGGTTATGACTTCAAAAAAGAAGAAATTGTTAATATTGAAGACTTTGAAAAAGCAACAATTGAAGATAAAGCTGAAGATTTAGAAGAAAGACCACCTGTAGTTACAGTTATGGGTCACGTTGACCATGGTAAAACAACTTTAATTGATGCTATTAG